>ENA-ORUB01000007-ORUB01000007.1-human-gut-metagenome-genome-assembly--contig:-NODE-7-length-265914-cov-9.885688_pt1 | contig 265914 bp, 294 predicted proteins | sample MGYA00241918_ERZ509200 | MGnify/ENA primary metagenome ERZ509200 (study PRJEB26280, sample SAMEA2338853) | human gut metagenome | biome: human gut; feature: human-associated habitat; material: faeces... | reverse complement strand
TGCTGCGTTGGGCCATCAGTATAAGGAAGTCACTACTCCCGCTACCTGTGGCGCTTCGGGCAGCGTAGACAATGTCTGTGAGCGCTGCAACGATAAGCAGCATGTGAAAGACCTGCCTATCACCGGCGAGCATCAGTGGGATGATGGCGTCATCACTAAGGAGCCTACAGCCACTGAAACTGGCGTCAAAACCTTCACCTGCAAGGTTTGCCGAGCAACAAAGACCGAAGACATCCCCAAGGTGCATACCCACGATTACACGCGCCTTGGCGAAATCATCGAGGGACCTTATTGCGAAACTGAAGGCAAGCGTTGGATGTACTGCAGCTACGAGGGGTGCAACGAAAGAGTGTTGATGCCTGTGCCCGCTATCGGCTACCATGATTGGGACACCGAGCACACCGAATGCCTGAAAAAGGCCACCTGCACCGAGAAGGGCACCATGCGGATGCACTGCAAGCGCGATGCTTCCCATACCATGACCTACGACTACGGTGGTACTGGTCACATCTGGGACGAGGGCGTCATCACTACCCCGCCTACTTATGAAGAGTACGGTGAAAAGACTCTGCATTGCAAGAACTGCGATGCGACCAAGACCGAAAAGGTCCTGCCCACCAAGTACACCTTCACCGTTACCGTTGTCCCGCCGACTTGCACCGAGGACGGCTACACGATGCACAAGTGCAATGAGGATGACAGCTTCTCTTACAAGGACAACATTGTACACTCCACCGGTCACCATGCCGAGATGCGTGTCATTGAGCCTACCTGCAAGGAAGAGGGTCGCACCGAAATCTACTGCACCGTCTGCGGTGATGTGAGCAGCACTTTCGATTTCACGCCCAAAAAAGACCACACTTGGGATAACGGTGTCGTAACTACAGAACCCACGGCTGAAAAAGAAGGCGTTAAGACCTATACTTGCAAGGTTTGCAATGAAACGAAGACTGAGACCATCCCGCGTCTGAACGGCAGCGGCAAGTAAGCTGCACGCTTACAAGAAGCACAAGAAGCACAAAGAGGAGCGTCTGCTTTAGCGGACGCTCCTCTTGCTGTGTCGAAATACCAAATTGGTTGGTATCATTCTTCGGTTTTCTTTTTGAGCCACTGTCTGCGCACAAACGGCATGACATAAGTCTCATCCTCATGCAACTCGAAGCCGTAGCTTTCTGCAATTTTCAGAGACCGTTCGCTCGCTTTTTGTCCGGCAGGAAGTTTGCGGACAAAGCCGTTGATGCTTTTGCTGGATGCATCGTACTTTGACTTGTCGAAGATGTGGAGTGTACTATCCTCACCATCATCCTTTTTCAGATAATTGCGAGGCTTTCCGCCGAGAGTTAAGAATTTCAAGTCGGTAGGAACGCCTTCGCGGGTGATAAAGGAGCGCTGGAAGGAATCGTCCGTCGGGAGAAGGTCGGGGACATCACAGACCAAGGAAGTGTACAGCCAAAGGATAAGGTGCGTGATTTGGTCGTGCAAATCCATGTAGTCGGAACCGTCCAGCATCGAGTAAAACCACTCTGAGTTGGTATTGTAGTACCCGGAAACATCTCCATCAGGGGTCTTGATTTTGTAGACGCAGATGATTTCGTTGTCGCGGCAGGTTTCTTTCAGTTTGATTTCTCGCAGCATCTGGTGACTTCCGAACTGAATAACCGCACCGTTCGCAGGAAGCGTTCTGCGCCGATGGTGCAGGGCTTCTTTGAGGGCGCTGACGGGAAACTTGTGCGACAAAGGAACCGGCCACCACTGTGCCTGATACGGGGTATTGCGAATCAACGGTTTGTCCGGTAGCATGTCCACGAGGTATTCGTTCAGAACGGTGGCTAAAGAGAGCACGGTATTGGTATACAGTTGGCACTCCCGACTCAGGGCTATGCTGTCATCGAGAGTCTCAATGTTCTTGTATCCGTATCGCGCATAATATGTGGCAAGCATGTCCCCCTTCTTTTCATCCGAAATTTTCCGGTCAGCTTTGTCATACGGTTTGCCGAGATACAGTGCTTCGACATAATAGGCAGGTACATCTACAAGAGGATAGGGGTCTCGGATAATGATGGGTTCGTTTTCGGTGGTGATGCCGACTACGATGTTCACTACATCAAAATCCTGCTTCTTGAGATACTCAGTACCTTGCATGATGAAGTCAGTAGCGGATATTACCACAGCCTCGTTGTGCATCACTTTCCCGTCAATTATAAGACCGTTGTGCGTGCATTCCTGCAGGTACGCTAGCGTCTTAAAGTAGAGCGCATACTGCTTATCTTTCTTAATAGGCTTTGTGAGCTCCTGAAAGAACTTATGCAGACCCTTGATGAACTTGTCAGGTTTGATGATGGCGAGCTCCAGCTGGGAATTTACGGCTTCCACGATGGGTTTGCATTCACCCGCGTTGTTCGCCAGGTGAAACATAAAGGTGGAGGCGGCATCGAAGTCGATGCTGTGCAAGCGAGAAACGACGACGCACGCTGTCGAAAGGTTTCGGCGCTGGAAAGTCCAGATAGCCTGACCCTTGTCCCTATATTTCTTGTCCCAAGTATCGCCGTATTCAACGCGAAGCAGCGATTCATTGTCAATTTGGAGTTGTTCCGTGGTTGGTGTGATAGCCATGTATACTCCTTAAAATGTTAGGTGCTCTAAGCAAAGCTGTGCTACGGGCAGAATTTTATGCGCTGTATCGTTGCGCAGGTATTTAGGATTAAGGTATCTGAGCCCGAACCGGACCCGGTCAAGCGCATCGGCATCTTTGAGAATCGTATACAGCAGCCAGATGCGGTCAACGTTCGGCAGAGAAAGAGCCTCTAAATCTCTGCAAGCGACAGCATCATCAAGGCAATGATACTCGATGAGAAATCCAGTACCGGGATTTTCGGGTTTGCGGTCAGCAGCATAAATATCGCGGGATGCCTTGCCATGGCTATCGTCAACGTAATCGTTCGTACGGCCGATGTCGTGGTAAATGACAGCATCCATCAGCATCTGCGTTTCCTCTTCGGAGAGCATAATGCCATCCATCTCAACGAGAAGAAGCGCGTTGAACAGCACACGCAGCGTGTGCAGGGCATCGTGCCCAGACCCATTTGCATCGAGTTTGCCATGAACTGCATACAGATGCCGAATCTCTTCGCGGCCGGCCTGGTACAGGGGCATGATTTCGAGAATTTCTTCTTCGACAGATTCTAAGCCATACAGAGTATCGACTTTTACAGATTTCACGGCAGACGGCAAAATGACAACTTCCGCCTCATTTCTTTCGGGGAAGAACTCAATGATATCATCCTTCGATACCTCTGCCGATACGATAGTGCTGTCTTCAGCGCTCGGCAACCTGCAGGCAAAGAAACAAGCTGCTTTGTAGCTGACCGTCCATGAGAAAGACTGCGTATACGGCGTTGATTTGCTGCCCTCTCCGCGATAAACGGTAACCGTATCCGGGAACTTCCGAAGCTTTTCAGCAGTTTTCTTCTTTTGCTCCTCAGATTTACCGGACAGGACTTTGCGTATATCAGCTTCGTTTAGATTTTTGAACCCATAATCGGTCAATTTGTAATAATCCATAAAGAGGTCGTACAGTTCCGTTGAGGGCTCTGCGTTCTTGATATACTGCGAGAGCACCGAAACCCTGAAACTGTCTTCGAGAGAAAAGAGATACGACCGAATCCGCTTGACATTCCCCTCAGAAATTGCTTTTGCTATCGAGAGAATCCGATTTTGAAATGCTTCATCCGATTCGTTTGCAATAGATAGGCGCTTGTCGCCGTAAATCTGAAGATTCAAGACAATCGGGATGGTAGGATTTTGAGGCTCGCAATAATAGAGCGAGGACAGGATGTTGTAGGAGGCATAAATGTTCTCAATGGGAAGAAGCGGGTATTTCTCCTGAAATTCCCCGGCAGTCATGCCGACGGTATAGCCCTTCTTCTTGAATTTGGCAAAATCCTTTTTGGTTTTCACTTCCGATAACGGTAGCAGATTATTGAGGTTTGCCCGGTTGGTATTAACGAGAATGTCTCCGATAGTCATGAGTTTGGCGTAGGAAACCCGCGACTTTAGTCGTGGGAGGAATGCGCCCTTAGCTCCTTTCCGTGATATAATTTGTCGCTGCTTCCAGCAACATTAGTTTTTTGTAGCTTGCGCTATTCGAGATAACAGTTCCATCGTATTTTTTGAGGGCAAAATACCCACTTGAGCGTCTGCCGGTAATGAAACATTCCTCGCCGTTGTATCGGACCTTGTCCCAAAGACGGAAACCTTTCACCAGGTACGGAGCCTGATTCTTCTTGCGGATGCCGCCTTTGAGGATTTTCGCCTTATGAATTTGCCGGTTGTGATGACGCAATGCCCGCGTATAGAGCATCGTGTCGCACGGTTTTGCATTTGGAGCCTTGGCAATACAGCGGGCATCGTTCACATGGCTTTTGGGAATTTTGTTCTTCTCCCGCAACAGCTTGGTGATGTACCCGTAGGTCTGTTTGACAGGAATGTTCAGTTCATCCTTCAGTCGTGCGAGCAGCGTGTTGCGCATGATGCCCATGAAGGCGGCGTCGCGCAGCGGCTTGCCGCGCTTTTTGCCTTTGTCCAATGTGATTTTTCCCTCGTGGAGTGCCTTGTGGCATGCCACGCATAAGGTAATCAGGTTGTTAGGAGCATTACCTCCAACATGACGGCTTTCAATGTGATGGACGTGCAGCCGAATTGGCTTCTTTTCTGTCGGGTGGGCACCGCAGCATTGGCATGTATAGTTGTCACGTTTCAGAACGTACTGGCGAACATTGTATTCGTCGTACATCTCGCCAAGCTGATAGTCTGTCCCTACAGGCAGAGGCTTTCCTTTAAGCATAGCTTTCAGGCGTTGTGTGTCAAATTCTGCGGTTTCCACTCTTACAAGAGTGATAGGCAAAATTCGGCAGATACGCTTAATAACAGTAATATGCTCTTGAATCTTTACTTCTACTGAAGGAGCGAGCCACCCTTTATGCTTGCTGTGAACGCGGTTATCAAATCTTGGCGCACGGTAACGAGTCTTGCGATTGCGCCTTGAACGACGGTTCTGTCTGCGCGTAGATAGCAATTCTACTACATCGTTGCGAGGAGTAAACTCTTCGCGGTAGAGTTCGCGCTTTTCTGTAGATGCAGACAAGCCGACATGCTTGCTGCCAGCATCAATACCAAGAGCGACGGGTTGTTTGTATCCTGCACTGCCGTACAGGAGCTTAATAGTAAACGGTGTACGTTTTACAACGCATGCTTTTTGCTGTTTTAACAACAGACGAGCCTTTCCTGGTGAACACGGCATCAAAGGCTCGCCGTGCTTGTTGAGTACATACACATATTGCATGGATGCCATGCTCCTTTCGATAAATTGGCAGCTAAAAAGAAACTGCTCTCTCCTACGAAGAGGGTAAAAATCCTTCCCCAAGGTTATAAACGGCTTGATACAGCCACACCTGTCGGCTTTGCCTCAGCTTTACGTGATGTGTTGTTGTCTTAGAGCACACAGCTAGGATTTACACCATGCGGTAACTGTCTATTCGCTTATAACGGGGCACAACCTAATGTGCAAAGGGTAGTCAACATATCCTTGCGGACACTTCTAAAACACGGACTTGCCGGAGCAAGCCCGCGACTTTAGTCGTGGGTTATTGACGTGTGTATCTCCGCTCTGGACGAATTTATTTGCTTTAATTATACCACATTGCGGGTGCTTTTTCCATACAGGAAAGGCAAAGGGTAAACTGCAAATGAGTTGAGGAATTTGGTCCATCTCATTCCCAAAAAGCTGGAAATATGGACACTTTTGGGAATTGAGTTACAGAAAAAGCGGACAAAAACTGCATCTCCTCCGAAAATTGCGTAGCTGCTGGAACTCAGGGGCGCGGGGAAGGTCAAAGCGTAGCTGCCGGGGCGTAGCTGCATACAAAATGAGCCTGATTTCGAGAAAAACCTTGCAAAAAAGTGCGATTTGTGGTATAATATATTACAGAAGGCAGGAGGTATAGACTCGACGGTGTCATCGATGATGACCTTGTAAGCCGGTGCGGAGTAAACACCAAAACCTTCGACCCGTCAATGACGGTTGCGGCACTTGGATGTGCTGCGCTGCAGAGATGCAGCTTCCTTCTTTCTATCAAAGTGAGAACCCCTTGTTCCGGTCATTCGGTGCAAGGGGATTTCTTTTTGCTTTTTTGCTTGCGTGTTTGTGCGAATTGCATAGAATAAGAATTGTACAAGCGGAAATGGGTCTGGCGGGTTCTCGAACCTCTTTCTCTTTCCCGCCGAATAGAAAACCTTCCTTTCTAAGTGCGATTTTTTGCATATGCCATCATGTCTGCCCGCTTGTACATCCTATCCTGCCGGTCACCGCCTTTGGCTGGCAGTTTCTAACCGTGGCTGCGTGTTCGTGGTCACGGTTTTTCTTTTGGCTATTTTGCAAGCTTTACCGCTCTTTGGGACGTCACTCCCCACATGACATGCGGCGGGTTGCGGGGGACTGCACCCCGGGTAATAGCGTTCAGAACGAAAACGGCACTGAAATCGGAGAAGCACACTATGGGTTGAATACTGCGAAAAATATATCATGGAATAAAGCCACTAAGCGCGAGGAGAATATGCAACCGATAATCAAAACTAACGCTTGGTATACGCTGGTGACAGGCAAAAGCGAGGTCATCAACGCATCGTGGTGCAAGCAGCAGCTTGCCAGGATTCTGAAGAAAAGTACCGATGCAATCATCCTGTTCGATGTTACCGGAAGCTATGCAGCGCTTGTCTTAGACCACGACAGGCTCATCCCCGGGCAAGTACCGATGGCGGTCAAGCAATATAAGTCCACTCCTGAAGGATTTGTTCTTGCGCATACCATCAAAGTCGATGTCGAGGATGCGCAGGAACCAAGGCTTTTGGTTTTCGATGTGAGCTGGGTCATGGCATTTTCTTGGAAGAAGGGTATTGCCGCCATTACGAAGATTCTGAAAGTGTGGATGATGTGCGAACCGCAAGCAGAACCTGTCTGGCTGTTCCTGAACATCGACCCATATGGTTTCGAGTTGTCGGATAGCGAGAGCTGGGAATGCTTAGAGCGCATTGTAAAGGACAAGGAATTCAAGGTAAAACCTGTCTTCCTCACTAAGGGCAAGACTGAGCGAGAAATCAACGAACACCTGCACATCAAGGCGTAACGGCGGAGGAATCCGCTAACTGTCTTTTCAAAGCGGCCTCCACGGGGCGGACAGTGGGCAACAGCTTTTGCTGGCGAACGGCTTTCAAATCAAAACAAAAATTATCATAAACACGGAGGAAATACTATGACTAACGAGCAGCTGAGAATCGCATTAGTTGCAAACGCCGTTACCCGCTCGAACCGTATCGGCTTCGACTTTCAGGACCCGGCAGGCAAGACTCTTGACGAGTACACGAAAGAAGCCATGATGCAGTGTGTCCGTGTCGCGCAGAAGATGCGTCAGCCGGGCCTTGATAAGGAGTTGGCTGGACAGGTTTTCCCCATCTACACCATCGGGAACTGGGCTCGGGAGAAGGTCGTCTATGACTTCGACAAGGATTTTCAGGAACTGCTGATGGATACGGACGACATCGTCATCCACCACGAGATTCTCGAACGCCTCGCATTCAAGGACTTCTATCTGCCGCTGTATGACAGCAAGGATTACTGCGGTATGTTCGTACATATCGAGTTCGAGCCCAAGACCAAGGATACCTTCATCGGCATCGTGTTGGTCGGTGGCGTTGCGAATGAGAAGGAGAACTATGCGTTCCTGTCTCTGCCCGCCTGGATTAAGGAAGGTCAGACGCTGACGGAAGCGACTCGAAGCACGAAACAGTATATTGAGAAAGCTGCGAATCAGCGCTCTACCACCGATGTGGCGGTCCCCGATACGATGGAGGAAATTCCTCCCGTCTACAACGAGGGCACGCCGTATGTTCGCCTTGCGATGCTCTGCGCCTACTACCTCGCGAGCAAAGGCTCTGATGTACACCTCAATCCTATCAAGAAAGAAGACCGCCAGCCGTTTATGTTCAAGGGCAAGGCACAGAGGGTCAATGTCAAAGTCTTTACGGTAGGAGACCATGTGGCAGAGAAGTACAAGAATGAGGGGGACGGGAAAGCACCGCGCTGGCGTCACTACTGGGGCGGAAACGGCCGCGAACGCCGTGAGTGCAAGTTCTCGTTCTGAACAAATGACAGGGGACTGCTATGGATATAGTCAATGTCTGTACGGCGGGACTGATGCTGTCGTCGGCTGCGCTGTTTGCGGGAAACGCTGTGTACGATTATAAGTTCGGTAAGAAAACGACGGCGGTTATCCGCCAATTTGAGAGCGGGAAGCCGTCTTCTGTCATCGACGATGTGTTGAATCAGACTCTTCTCGTAATTGCGATTTGTACCGGAATTGCGTTTGTTTTCGAGGAGCTCGCCTTACATCTTCAAGGCATCGAAAATGTACAGGCACAGTACATGGTGCAGTTCAGCCTTAATGTCTTTATACTGGTCAGCGTTCAGGCTATGATGTCTATCGCGTTCCTTCTTACTGCGTCCACCGTGGCAATGTTCAGGCTCAAGCGGAGAGGACTGACGAAGTTCACCATCATGGCATACCTCTGCAAAATCGCAGAAAATCTCGCGGGCGTGTATGTGCTTGTCGAACTGGCTGTCAGCTACTTGCAAGCAATTTAATATCACCTAACATCGAATAAATTTATAACATTAGCTGCGCAGGATAAGTCTTGCCGCTTACAGAAAAAGGAGAACACCATGAGCACTGAGTTGGTCGCCATTGAGCGCATCACGATTCGGAAAGGGGACAGCAACGCGGACGATATCCGCAGCTGCCTCGCACATTATCTGCTTCAGTTTATCAATTCCGCCAGCATTGAATCTCTGTCGATGCATAAGCTGAGCATCAAGGTCGATGGCAAGACGGTATTGTTTGTTCAGGATAAGACCGGCGGCGTGGGTCTGAAAGGTCTTGATACCGACTGGCAGCATACGCCGGAAATGTCCGCAATCCTTGACCAGTTGGTGACGGATGTGGATGTTGAGGTGCTCCTTTCCTATGAGATGATTCACTTTTTCAGCACCGAGAACTTCTACGGCTACAATTTCTGGAGCGATGTGCTGCAGGAATACGGCTGCGAGGCGGTTCGGTACAAGGGCCTCGAATACTACGATGTGGAGAGCAATGTTGTCATGCTGTCCTTTGACGGCAAGGAACTCTGCGACAACCCCGACTATGTGCCGGAATCGGCGGTTAAGGATATCCATAAATGGTTCTGTTACACCTTCGAGATGTCGCTCGAACCCGATACGCCGTTCAATGCCGCACAGGTAGATAAGATGCTTGCCGCTATCGAGTCCGTGCATGGCGTCTTTGGTCGGGAAGAGGACGATGTTGCGGATGTGGGGGAGGATTACCTGTCCATCTGCACCGGCGTGACGCTGACCGACAAGGAGGTCCCGGCGTTTGCCGCGTTCCTGCAGGCAATGTCAGATGTCGCCAAAGAACTCGACACCACGCTCGACTATACCGCCGAGTTCGTCCCCGTCGGGATGGAAACCTTTGCCGCCATGATGATGGATAACGACAAGGGCAAAATCGTGCCGAGATATTACCGCTACTGATACGCCAAAGCCTCACCTGCAAATGGTGAGGCTCTTTTTTTGTATGGGAGAGAACATAATGATATCCAAGGAACTCTTTTGCAAGACGATTGCCGACATCCAAGAGCAAGACCGGAAAATCTCAGAGTTTGGCCATGCGCTCAATAAAATCTGCGACTCGGCAGTAGTGTTCGATGCTGACAATCTATATCTTGCTGCATTGCTCCGCATCCTCAAAGAAGAACTGGACGACAAGGCGGACACCATTGAGTGGTGGCTGTATGAGGATGTTCGCAAATGTATCTGGTTCGACCTCGAAGATGGTCGCCGGATGCGCTACGACATGCCTACCGCCGAATCCCTGTATGACTACTTGACGCTGCCGTTCGAGCAACTTCCTTTTGAGGTGGAATCATGATTTTCGTTTTCTCGCTTGTCAGTGCAGCGCTGCTTTGCATTGCATCGTTCGTTTGCTACAAGGTGTCGGGCAAGATGCTGGATGAGAAAGATGCGGAAAAATGCGCAAAGGAAGCAGAACTTGAAGAAAAACTGATAAACCACATGATGCAGACCAGGAGCAAGCCGCTATTGGACGATGAATTCAGTTTTGGCGGGGCGTATGAGGCATTGGTCATGGCGGGAGAACGTCAGAAGCAGTTGGCGGATGTAGATGAAATTGACGAATTAACGGATAAAATTCGTCTGCTGAGCATGGTCGAACAAATCTCATACATCACGCTTTCATTCGGCGTAATGTTCGTCTGTATGCTTCTGTTCGTGACCGGTATTATCACTGTTGGAGTAATGGCTGCGAGCGTGTATGCTAAATGAATACTCAGAACGGAAAGAAAGGAGACACTATGAGCAAGAACCCGAAAATTGAAGGTATCGTCTTCAGGTACGGCGATGATGACTACTCTTTCTGGATGCCGGACATTTCGAAAGAAGAGAATGAGAAATTCGTACAAACGCTGTTTTCGGCATTTGAGGATAATGGTTGTTCGGTGCGCGGCACAAAGAAGGACATCCTCGATACCATCCGAGAAAACACCTGAAACGATAGGTGCGAATCTCAGAAAAATTTTATGTGCTCGACACGAGCGCTCTTCTGTCATCTCCGTACTCTAACGAAAAACAGCATTGACCAGGCACATTTCTAAGCACTGCGACATTTTTCCAAGGTTTTGCAAGGTCGTTTGCAACATTTTTCCGAAATTCACTGATATTTTTTGCAGTCATCCATCTCGGATGGCTGCTTTTTTGTTTTTACGCGAAAAAGTTGCCGATTCGTGCGAATTGCAGATAATGAAAATCAAGGGCAGTCATAGCGGTGTTGTCCGCACAGAAATTATCAGAAAAAGATTTTCCAGACAGTGTCTGGAATTTTGGAGGAATCATAGATGTACGGTAAACCGATGGATTTCATAGACTGGCTGATTGATATGCCGGAGGAGTTTTCGTTTTGGGCAGAGGACCAGATAGCAGTAATGTCGCCGGTGACGATTGCCGTGGTAATTGTTGTCGCATTGGCTGTTTTGGCCGGTATATGGCTTCTCATCGTCTCTGCTGCCAAGAAGAACGTGCGCAATACCAGTGAGATACTGGCGGGCATTGAGGAAGTCAATCAGGGATATGAGTTCTATGATGTGGACGAAGAAATTCGTCTCGAATACCCACTCGAATCGCTTGAAGAGTATAGGGGTGCTTCCCTCGATAAGCTGTTCATGAGCACTGTTCGGAAAAAGATTCCCCAGTTTGAAGAGGTTTTCGGATGGGCGCAGTCGAATGTGATTCAGTTTGCGGCATATAAGGAAGAACTCAAAAGCATCCCCAACTGGACCGAGAAGGACGATGATTGCGGAAGAAGTATCCCTTTCTGGCTGTATAAGCATTATGAGAAGAAGCTGGTCAATGCAGCGGTGTTCGGCACTCCCGTGACCGAGACGACCTTTATTGCGGTGAAGCAGTATACGCCGCATAAGGGCAAGCCGATGGAGGAGTCTAAGACCTATTCAATGGCAGAGGCTAAGGAATTCGTGAGACTGGCTAAGGTTCATGAACAGGAACGCCAGCAGCAGCGGGAAAACGAGCGGAGGCATGCATCCTCGCAAATCAAGTATGAGGTCTTGCGGCGGGACAGGTTCCGGTGCGTTATCTGCGGTCGGACACCGGAACAGGGCGCGAAACTGCATATTCAGGCGGTAAAGCCGCTTCCGAAACACGAGAGACCGTCCGCAGATTGTTTCCGAACCGTGTGCGAGGATTGCCTGAGAAGGAAAGGGTGAGGGGCAGAGATGTTTTGTATATGCGCACTTATCATAGCAGCAGCTGCCGTGTATATGGTCGAGGCGTATATTCATACCTACTACGCGATTGAGTATATGCACGGCGCACCGCTGTTCTTTGTACTTCTTGCAAAATACGCGGCACCGGTCCTGTTCCTGCTCCTGTGCGGGTACTTTGCGTTCCGATACAGGGAGAAGCGGCGGGAATCGGAAAAGCCTGCGCAGGAAAAGCCCATGAACAAAGAAGAAGTTTATGCTGAAAAAATTAACGCGACCGTAAAAACGAAAGCCGTGTTCTCGGACCAAGCCGACCAGATGCTGTATCAGGTCAAGCGATTCGGACAAAAGATGGCGGTAGCCTACAGCATGACGCAGGACAGCAAGATTTCCGGGGAGCAGGCAAAGTGCCTGACGCTGTTGGCATCGGCAGAGCGGATATTTTATGACCGGCTGGATGACGCTATCCGCTCAGCATCGATGTTCGATGAGACAGAATACAAAGCTTTCCAACAAGGCACTATCTCGTTCGGAGATACCGATACCGCTAAAAAGAAGCAGGAGATATACGCCGGTATCATAAAGTCGATAAACAATGTGGTCCATGATAATGAGCGTCTTATCCTGCGCTTAGATTCTCTTGCCTACGCACTCAATCAGCGCTCAGCACAGAATCCGTGGGATACCGATGTGGTCTTGGCGATGTCAAGACTTGATGATGTCATCACTAAGACGAATCAAGACCTTGAACAGGACGAGGAAATCAGCCGCGAGGCTTTGAAACGATACGACACTCTAAATGGAGGTAATTGACCATGGCAAGAAAAGGTGTGTTTCCGATAGTAGCGACCTTAGCGGTCGTCGGCGTGGTATTGGCGGTGTTCTCCCAGACGGTGATGCGGGACTCGAATATCAGCACCAATACCATGACAACGGAGCAGGCGTATGCGGATTTGAGCGGGAAGATGAAACGCATCGGGGTACAGGAAGTATCTGTAAACCCGCAGCAGCTTGATGTATCGGAGTTTTTGGACGCGAAAGATGAGTTGCCGGATATCGACTCCTCCTACCCGTTTGTGGTGGAGGGGAACGGTGATGTCAACATTGAAATCTTCTCTTCCGGCGAGAAAGCAGCAGAGTCCGGTTCCGATTCTTTTCTGACAAGCATGGCAAAGAAGTTCAACGCCCAGCACAACAAGACTTCCGGAGACAAGACTATGAGCGTCTCTCTGCGCTCCGTTCCGTCCGGCACAGCGGCTGAGTACATTTCGACGGGAAAGTATCAGCCTGAGTGCTATACCCCTTCAAACACGCTCTTTGGCGAATTGGTGAAGAACGAGGGTGTAGAGTTGACCGTTGAGGCTGACCGTCTGGCCGGCAATGTGGCGGGTATTCTCGTATCAAAGAAGACAGGGGATATGCTTCGCTCTGAATATGGTGAAGCGTCTGTTTCTTCCGTTCTGAATGCAACCATCGATGGCAAACTCATGATGGGATATTCGAACCCCTACACGAGTGCAACGGGTCTCAACTTCCTGCTTGCGGCCCTTGCGAGCAGCGGCAGCGATACGATTGTCGATGTAGCTGCTGTCGAGAATTTCCAGAAATTTCAAGCGAACGTCCCTCTTGTATCCTTCACGACCCAGCAGATGGTCCAGTCGGCGGACAAAGGCATCGTGGACGGCGTTGTGATGGAGTATCAGTCCTACCAGAATGACCCGACCTTGCAGCGAAACTACGAGTTCATCCCGTTCGGTGTACGGCACGATAATCCTCTGTATTCCATCGGGAATGTCTCTGCGGAGAAGAAGGAAGTTATTGCTGCCTTCGTTTCCCTCTGCGCTCAGAATCAGGCAGAAGCGACGAAGGACGGGTTCAATGGTCTTGATGACTATACATATACTGGCAAAGTGTATGACGGCAATACCATCGCACAGGCTCAGAGTGTCTGGAAGGAAGAGAAGGATTCCGGTATTCCTATCGTGGCGGAGTTCGTTGTCGATACTTCCGGGTCAATGCGCGGAGAACCTATCAATGCACTGAAAACAGCCATGATTAACACCATCCAGTATGTGAACCTCCCCACCTAAGCCTTTCGGCTATAGTTGGGGCTTCTCCGTGGGTTGTAGCCCCACGGTAAATCTCTGCGTTACCCGAAGGTAGAGATACGACCCAAACTTAGCTAACAATGCCTGACGGCACTGGTCACCACATAGGGGTTAATCTCCCGCAAAGTTCTCGCAACACAGTATAATCCCAACAGATGGGCCCTGGCTGTCGAGTCGCCACGGGGGGACTCAACAGTGAATGCAACTGTTTAAGGGAATACAATGTGCATTGGGTTCTGCGCTCAATGTCAGGAACTTTAGCCTTACACTGAGACCATGCCTTCTTTGACATGGGTTTTGTTACCTCGCGGATGAAATACCGGGCACCAATGTTATAGCACGCATTCAGGTCCGCATTGTATTGTTTGCCGCTTTCAAAAGTGGCAAGGGAATGGTTGTTTTGCGCACGGGTCACTTTACCGCTGCCATCGAACGCCAACTTACTGGTTCCCCAAGCGCAGATATGCGAAACACGGATACCGCAGCGGTGTGCTTTATGCTCCGCAATGTGCTGGATACCGTTCTTTCGCCACATCTGAATCTTCTGCCTTTTGGAAGATGCTTTCTTGCCCTTGAAATCCAAGTGCTCGAAAACAATTACATCAGCAGAATAGAGAACCGCAAACTCAACAATGGCAGAGGCAATCTTTTTGGACAACTCATCATTGATGCGTTTGGCATACGCCCAAAAATTATGTGCCTCGCGAGAGCCGTGCAGTCTTTGGAACTTCTTAATGCGATTGAGCACATGATACAGATGGTCTTTGTCACTTGCGAAATTGATAAACTTTCTTGCAAGGACAGTTCCATCTGCGGTCATGATGCAGCAAGTCGCGTCTGTATTAAGACCTAAATCGACTGCACAGATTCGTTGCTTTTTGATAGGTGTTTTGCTAAGGGATATATTTTCCTCAAACGAAAAGCGCAAACTGTATTTACCAAAGCGCTTTTCGAGTACAGGCGCAGAGGTGCAGGCGTGCATCCAATATTTGCGCAAATAGGCAATATCGGTTTTGCGTAAAACGACAGTGGCCCACACCCAATCGTTCTTATGGTAGACCTTCAAGTGGACCGTATGTTTGTCATTTAAGGCTGTAATCTCATTTTGGGAATTCTTTAACTGAGCAGCCTGCTGTTTTTCCTTTTCGATTTTCTTTTCTTCCGGTGTAAGCTTGTCTTTTGCCTTTGGATTCTTCGGAACTTTTACCTTTTCAGGTGCGCCTTCCACCTTGAACATGTCATCGCGGAAGAATGTAGGAAGCGACTTTCTTCTGTTAACATGAAGCGTAGGTGCAGCCGTCTGCTTGTCTGTGTTTTCCCAGTTGGCAAGATTGCTGCGGTAGCTGTTCACTGCACCAATGGCCGCTGTAATGGTTGCACGGCGCAGGTACGAAGGATACTTATGGAATTTTTTATCGAATTCCGGATATTTAGCTTCACGGTTTTTATTGCCGTGAACCAGCTTTTCAATGTAGCGCTGTTGCTCCAAGGCTCCGGCAGTTATGCTTTTTACAGCATCCCAGTTCTCATTGACTACGCCAATCAGGTAGGAGAGTGCTTGCTGATATAAACAAACCGTATCGTCAAGGCTGACACTGCATCTGACAATTCTTACTTGATAGCTGGATGCAATTTGCAAAACACTCACCTCCTTTACAACGACATTATTTCATAATATGATTATATCACAAAAAGCTTTAGTTGTAAAGGACGTATTATGAGTAAAAATAACCTATATAGGACAAATAGACACTCCTGTTACCTGTTGGAATACCATTTGGTTGTAGTAACAAAATATCGCCATCCAGTGCTCCAAGGTGCGATAAAAGATTATCTGCTTGACCAAACAAAACAATCTTTGATTCATGGCGTTGCACCATTAAGGCTGTCAATACCGATTTGTACAAGGGTGCCGTGAACTCCCTCGATGCGAACGGCAGCACCGCAATGTACAACGGTCTTTGCGTGGCAATGGACCGCATTTACAAGAAGTCTCAGGAACTCGGCGGTAACTGCACGCCCATCATCTTCGTGTTGACGGACGGTGACAACAATACCGGGTACGAGTTCTCCGACACGAACAACATCATCGCCGGTATGGATATCCCGATTTATACCATCAGCTACAACTACGCGGCAGACAGCCTCTCGGAACTCGCGTCCATCAACGAGGCGGCAGCTATCGTCGGTAACAGCGAGGATATCACCTACAAACTCCGCAACCTGTTCAATGCAGAGATGTAACTCAAAAGCGCGGGTTTTCCCGCGCAGCTGCTCATAAAGACAGCCTCCACGCGGCGAGCAGCGGGCAACGGGAAACACTCCCGGCGAATCGTCTTTCAGAACGAAAGGTGGGATAGCCCTATGCGAGTACAACAGGTTCCGAACTCACCCTATTTCATCCATTACGACGATGAGGGCTTTTGCTGTATATCCAAAAGCAGAGAAAGCCAAGAACCCATCCCGGAATCTGAGATGCAAGCGTTTCTTGACGCAGTAGCCAACGGGCTACTCTACATCGAGAAAGAGCGAAAGAGCAGATACCAACGAATTGACGAAGCTAAGAAAGCTGCTTTTGCCAAGGGTGAAGCGGAAGGTCGAGAAGATAAGCTGCTCGCCACGGTAAAAACGTTGGAGGATGAGCGGGAACAGAACCAATATCACGGGTCCGGTGGTTTTCGAGATGCGGTTGAAATTCTCCATGAATTAAACGAATGGTTGATGTGTGAATGACTATGATGGGAAGTATTCCGATTCCAAATACCAGATTTTATCTGACAAGCATCGACGGTAAGAAATGGTTCATAACAGAATATTACAGGACTGCACCGTTCAATCCTGCAAAAGAAACATATGACTTATACAAAGCGTTTGCAGAAGCATTCCAAGAAAACGAACGAGAAGAGCGAGGATTTTCTGAAGAACTCAAAGAAGCAGTGAAAAAAGCCTACGGTAACGGCTTAAACGCGGGACGGCACAGCCATCTATCCGCTCCTGCAAGCCTAAGCGAAGGCAGACCGGGACGTGAACAATACGATGGTTTCTATGCTTGGTATGCAGCGCACGGAAGATAAGAGAACAAATTGAAAGGAGGAAACAGCTATGCCACTTTATTCACGAGAAGATGCAGAAAAAGCCTGCATTGAAGCTATTGAACGTGCTCGCGCAGTTAATAATAATACTGCTGACAAACAGTACAAAATCGAAGAAGAACGGCACAGGAAAGCGGCAGAACGAATATGGGCATAGCAAAAATCGAAACTGCATCAGGCGTAACGCTGGTCCTCAATGGCAGCACGGTCTTTGCCTCCGATGATACATCCTACTGGCTGCAAGGGGCAAAAGTCATTGGTGACGATGGGCATGTTTATGGCCATGCCGAGACTATCCGAGACGCCCTGTGCCTCGTCTTGGCAAAGTACGGCGGATTAAAGGGCAACAGCACAAAACAAACAAAATCGGTAAAGGCGGTGAGAGCATGGTAGTGTATACGAAATCCGGTGTGACAGTAAATTGCTGTGGCAATCTCTTCATTGCATCGGACGGCAAGACCTACAACCTCTGCGGCAGGATGCTGACATGCAGCGGCAAAATCATCAGCTACAACTGTCAGTCGAAAGACGAAGCAATGGGTACGGTCGTAGGGCTGTACGGCGGTCGAAGATTTTAGGAGGTACAACAATGCAAATGGTCATGACAAACAGCGGCGTGGAGCTGCGTGTGGAAAACAGCATCATTTACACAACAGACTCCAAGGCATTCTGGCGCAGCGGGAACATGCTGGTCGGAAACGGCACTGTCATCAGCTACCAGTGCCGTTCGATGGATGAGGCGGTCGATATGGTTGCGGCCTTGTACAACGGAAAAAAACCAGAAGCAGCGCAAGCATAACCTCCTGCAAAAATATACGCCGTTCACCTTTTCTGGTGGACGGCTTTTTGTTTTGTGAATACAGCAATTCAGTAGCGAAGCGAGCCGATTTTACCAGCACTTTGATATTCTGCGGCATGATTTCCAGCAGTTTGATATTCTGTGGGCAGTTGCACAGCCGTGCGAATTGCATACAATGGGAATTGGAAAGCAAAAAGAGCGATGCAAGGATGTATTTGCAATAAATATGGCGGCTTTTTTTTGGTATTCACGAAACAACACGAAATTAAACGAAACGCGAAGAGGATACAAGAAAAGACGAATTAAATCCGCCTGAGTCGGATAAAACTTGCACCGAGTAGTTTGAAGTCCGGACAATGGGACAGCTAAAGTGGTAGAATGAAACTAGGAATACCTAAAATCAGACTAAATCGAAAAAACAAAAACCATGAATGATTAGTTGCTAAAAAAGTAACTGCTCGCTTATATACCCGACCAAAAGAAATGACCCAAATCTGTTTAGAAAGGATAGACACAAAATGGCACGAAGGAAAGCAAACGACTTGGAAAATCAGATGTCGCTAATGGACATGATGGCATCGGAAAGCCCAGAATATACCGAAGAAGGCCCGGAAGAACTCTTGGACCCCGGCGAGGACATGGGGGATAGTGATGAGCAGACGGAAAAGCCCTTCAAACTCGTGGCGAACAAGACCACGAAGGCAAAGGCGAGCATCTCCACGCAGGCGCTGAATGTTGTGAAGGCGGTATATGCAGATACGGTCGAAACGAATTGGGAAGAGTTGTTTGACGGGTTCGACAGACTCTATGCTATCACTTTCTCCTCCGGTATCGAGTTCGTAAATAAGGTCATCAACAAGTTCTCGTATGCGGAAGTCATATTCGGATGCGAGAAAATCATCGCCACCGACATTGCTGCCATTATGTCGGTGCAAATCGACAGCGTGCAGCGGCTCGCTAAGTCTAAGTCGGCAGGAAACCTTGCGAACCGCCTCGATGACGGGTCCTTGCAGCTGTATGTATCGCGGGACACGAAATCGCACGAGAAAATATTTATCTTGGAGAGCGCTGACCATAAGCGTGTCCGAGTCATCACCGGAAGTGCGAATATGTCGGCATCGGCGTTTTGTGGCATCCAGCGAGAAAATATCGTTTGCTTCGATGATGAGGCGGCATTTTCGCATTACAAGGTTCTGTTCGAGACCTTCAAGGAGACCTGCTCCGACAATGTCTCCTACAAGGCAGTCGTAAGCACTATGAATCAGGAAGATTACCTCAAAGAGAACATCAAAGAAGTGCCCGTCTTCCAATCCATCGAAAAGCAGAAACTCATCTTTTTGGAACAGGCGCAACCTGAGGATGAGGTCGAATACGAGATAGTTGCCGATGTTAAGAAGATGCAGGAACTCGTCAAGCCAATTATACCTAAGATGCCGGTACAAGCGAATCGTATTGTGGTAGCAGCGGAACCGATGCGTGTTTTTACGAAACGATATACCGAGGTTCGGCGTGTGGCAGCTGAAGCAGTTAAGCAACTCCCGAAACTACATATCGACTATGATGCCGGGACTATGACCTTCAACGACGAGAACATCGACCTCAACCCGAATCTCAGCGAGGTAGCCAAGAACATCAAGAGCATCCAGAAGTTCTTCTCAGGCATGGACTACTTTTACGGTGATGTCGAGCAGGCTAAGAAAGACTACTTTAAGTACATGACCTGGTATCTGGCTACCCCGTTCATGGCGTATCTGCGGTATTTTGCCTCAAGGAACAATTACGACACCAAACTGTTCCCGATGTACGGCGTAGTTTACGGCGACTCAAACGGCGGCAAGACGACCTTTATTAAGTTTCTTGTCAAACTAATGTGCGGTGAGACCGTTAAGATGAACACAACGGAGGATTTCACAGCCACAAGAATCGACGGCCTCAAACGAGTATGTGAGGGACTTCCGCTGAACATCGACGACCTCGCCAAGACACAGTTCCAGAACCATTCAGAACGGGTAATCAAGAACGATGAATGGGGTATCTCAGATAGGCTCGTGAACTATCCTGCCGTATCTATCACATCGAATAAAATCACTTCTCTGACAAAAGACCTCTCGAAACGTGCTATCATCTGTCGAATCGGTGCTAAAATCGACAACGAGCGCGGTGCCAAGAACTCAAAGCGTGTGAATGAGAGCATGTCGGAGCTGACAACCGCGTTCTATGGCGAATATGTCCGCCGGATGCTTGTTTGCATCGATGAGATGACGACAGAAATGCGTGAGAATGCGAATGGCAAGGAATACTTCCCGGATATCTTCCATGCTTCGTCCGGTGTGGTTGCAGATATCTTCGAGGCTTGCGGAATCGATTTGCCGGACTATGTGCGTATCCTATATTACAACGATTATATGGGTGATGAGAGCATTGGTCGTGCTGCGATTGAGAAAATCGAACTGGCATGGCAGGCAGACCCGAGCAAGTTCCGGGTGGATAAGAAGCAGAACCGGCTCATTTATACCTATCCACAGGATGGACCCTGGTACGAACTGAAATACATTGCAGACGAGCTGCCGAACTCCCTCGAAGCAGAGATTTCTGGCGGCAACCAGCTTATCATGAACTACGAACAGGCACAGGAATTGTTCGGCATCAAGTTCCGACGCTGGCTGGGCATCTTCAACCTCTAATACGAAAGGCAGGCCTTTTTCTGAGCCTGCCTTCTTATTTCGCAAAAATAGTTGCCCATTCGTGCGAATTGCGTACTATGAAGTATACAGGAAAGCGGTATTGCCGCTGAAAACGACTGCCGAACAGAGAAAGGAAAGACTATGAACGAGCAAAATTTCGTTGAAGATACTCAGGATTCCACTGAAGATATTCAGTATCAGGCGTATGTGGCACTGGTCGAGGATTTCAAGGAACTCATCGATACAACGGTTAAGGCCGGCAAGGATTCCTATAAGCATGTGGACTTGTTCAACGGCAAGCCTTTAGAGGAGTCCGTGACGCATACTGTGCCGCTGGAAGATGACAAGGCGCAGCTTCTGGCTGCGGCGTGCATGGACTTGGCAAACTCGACTCTGTGGCTGTATTATCACCAGAATAAGTTCAAGGATACAGAGTTCGCCGAGGTCGTCAACAACAACTATCCGAAATATCAGGTCCGAGTACAGCAGGAAATGAACCAAGAGGGAGGAAAGTTTTATCTGCGCAGCTGGTATTCACTGGCTCAGAAGATTTCTCGTGAGTGCCAGTTGAAAACATACGAGGGCTACAAGCCCAAGGAGCAAATGACTTATGTGAATGTCTATCTGCTCGTCTATGCTGCCATGAAGTCCCTGAAAAACGGGACCTTGAGCCGTATCATGGCAAATATCGAACATGACTCCGATAAAATCGGGAATCTTGCGTTCTATTACTTTACCTACATCCTTGAAGTGTTAGAGATGCCTCTCGGATAAAAGAATTGCCCTGCGCATGCCACTTTTGGTGTGTGCAGGGCTTTTTTGTGTGTGGGGGATGGCTCGGAACAATATGCGGAACAATATCAAAGCTAAATCGACATTGTTCCGACAAGCTGATTTTGTTCCGCATTGAGCTTCGAAGATTAGTGGGAGTTGTGCAAGGTTTACAAAATATATGGTTGATTTTCTACATTTCGTTCAGACAAATTCTGCTTGGAATACAGACAGTCAACAACCCCGCCAAAACCGGTTCGCCGGTTATAGACCGGGCTTGCGGGGCAACCCGTAAGCCCGGTTGATTAGCCTCGGTGAACGGCAACTCCGGTTGCTGCGAACTCCGTTATACATTTGATGAGCAATCATCTTCATAATATAGGCACCCCGATTATGCTCCACAAGCGTCTGGCTCTGCGGGCAGCGTATGCGTTAGCGGTGCAAGCCGTTGATACATAATTACGGTAAACATCTCTAAGGGTAGGAGAAGTGCTTGACACCTCCCACGATTTCAATCGTGGTAGGTGTCAAATGCATTCTGCATGGAAAAAAGTATCTTAATCATTTAAAGAAAGGAGTAGCAGGGGATTTGCGTTAACTAAGTTTGCCCTTGCCGGGGTTGTATCAACGACATGCGATTTTTCAAAAAAGTGGTGCAGAAAGTTTCTCTCAATAGGCTCGTCCACAGAAAAACATAGGGTTCAACCGAAAACTCGCTGGAAAAAGTGCGGATTTCAGCAAAAACTCGTTGGGAAAATGTGCAAGGACACAAAACTGGTAGGAGTTGCAACTCATACACAATACTGAGAGTTTTCTTCGCCGCGCTCAAAAAATGGGGACGCCCGCACTATGTCGGCATACCGATATACGATGACCCAACGAGGCAGCGCAGCCAGCGCCATTTTCGTTCTGAGCACAGTTTCCTCTTGCAAGGCTGTGCGAATGGCGTACACTGATAATTGTACGATAGATAGCAGCATAATAATAGTTTCCGTACAATTCACAGTCTGACGAAGAAGAGCAGATACACCCCGGTGGTGCGTCTGCTCTTTTTTTGTTGCCAACGAACGAAAGAGGTGCAAAACCATGGCAAAACCCTGGACAGCAGAAGAATTAGCGATTATGAAGCAGCGATATCCGAAGGAGGGCGCGAGTGATGCGCTCGTCAAGACCTTGAACCGCACAAAGCAGGCGATTCACTTCAAGGCCCAGCAAGTTGGTCTTCGCAATGCGAACCGAAAGAGATTCACTGACGAGGACATCGAAATTCTGAGAGAGCGGTATCCGAACGAGGGTGCCAGCAAAGACCTCCAGAAACTGCTCGGCAGAAGCGCCGCAACCATTAACAGAAAGGCTCGTCTGCTCGGCATAAAAGGCGCTCGGCATTATTGGACCGAGGAGAAGTTGAAGATTCTGGCTGAACGATACCCGAAGGAAGGGGCAAGCCAGGAACTGGTGCAACTGTTTCAGCGCAGTGCCTATCTCATCAGTATGAAGGCTAACGCATTGGGGCTCCGATACGAAAATAGACGCCAGTGGACTGAGGAAGAGGAGGATATTCTCATTGATAGATATCCTTGGGAAGGCGCAAGCGAGGCTCTTTTGAAAGACCTCAACCGCAGCCGTGCTTCTGTCTTGAACCACACGAGTATCATGGGTCTTGTGTGCCAGAAACGCTCGAATTGGACAGCTGATGAGGAAAAGATGCTCCTGGAACGCTTTCCCGTGGAAGGTGCGAGCGAATCTCTGCAGAAAACTCTGAACCGAACAAGCACTGCCATCTACTGCAAGGCGATGCGCTTAGGATGCCAGAAACCTGCCCAAAAGAATCGCAAATGACCTCTTGCACATCCGTGCGGCTCGAGGTATACTGACAATGTAATTAAAAAGAATTATCTTTTGCGAGGACTCCGCTAATGGCGCAGTTCTCGTTTTCTTTTTGCCCGAATTTCCGCAGGGCCCACAGAGCACCGGCACTACTTGCCGCCTGCCGCCAGCAAGCAGGGTACTCACCGGAACCCCAGCAGAAAGGCCCCCGGTGCGGATGCCAGTGCGGGATAATGCATGTTCAGAACGGAGAACAAAAATGCTGCCGCCCAGCTAACGGGTAGCAGCATTGTATTTTGTCTGGGATAGTCAGAGGCTGTAGGTTAAGTATCAGACGCGGACGCCCATCTCGTCAGCCTTGTCATCCTCGACAACCAGATAGTAGTACACGTCACCGAACTCTAAGCCCAACTCATCGGCATACTTTTTCAGAGTGTCAGAGAACACTTTCAGGTTAAAGCCATTGCCGGGATGCTCTTTCTGCCATGCTTCGATTTCCCGCTTCGATGCGGCAACACAGGGTCTATCTTCCTTGTCGTCATCGTCAAAGGTGAATCCGTCTACCAGACGGCGGGGGGTATCGTCCGAAGCCTCATTCTGGATGACATAGGCGACGATAGCGGCTTTGCTGTTATAGTCCGAGTTCTCCGCAAAGAAGTCCTCGATGTCGCCATGCCGTACAACAACATTCTCGTAGAAATCCTTGATTTCGTTGTCGGCGTACTCGTTCGTCATGACCTTCTTATGGTTTTTAAGAAACTTGATGAAGGTCTCGTCGCTCAGGTTGTCAGCATAGAATCCGAGTGCATCCACACGAACTTTCACAAGACTGGTCAGGAACTTCTCCATTTTTGCAAAGACATGCTTTGCCGTAAATGCCTTCTTCAGGTTTATGGTATAGTAGAATACCGGGAAGTCTTTAATATCTACACCGCTTTCCCTGAAATTTTCTCCCACTTTGTCGATAGCCTTGCGCAAAAAGGGTGCATACTTGTACAGTGCATCGACATCGGTGATGTAGTCGGTAATGTACAGCTCATTGTTTTTGCTGTAATGACCCAAGAGCCCGACGGCCACAGAAAGGCGGATGCCACGCTGAAAATTTGTCAAATCAAAAGTAACGGGGTAAATGACATTCGCAACAGTACCGTCCTCAGAATACTCGACGGGAGCCGAGCAGCGATGAATACCGAAAAGGTCATAGCCGTCCTTGTGGATGCTCATGTACTGATTCTCGAGGATGACGAGATTATACAGCGGCAACGCCATCGGAATCTGCGCTTTCAGGAATTCAAGGAAATAATTGACATTCTCGTGAATCCATGTGTAGTCGTCCACGGTTTCGATGCGTTTCTTAGACTCCACGACATCCTCACCCGGAAGCGGCTCATAACCGCATGCCTGACGAAGCTCGTTTTCCGTCACGGCATCCGTTGCCTTGGCGATTTTCTTCAAGGTAACCTCGGTAGGCTGAGACTGTGTTTTGCCATTCGCAAGACGGTTCACATATACGCGGCCGAGATGCGATGTCTGGGAAAACTGCTCCTGCGTCCGCGTGCCGATAGCTTTCTTGACGAGCGCCGCTAATTTATCAGGGTCATACCCGAAATTGCTTTTGCCGTCACTCTCGAAAACCGAATCATTCTTGTTCAGCCAGCCGTCAAGAATCGAATACCCGATATCATGTAAGGAGGCGCACACATGTCCGTCTAAGTCTTTGGAGGGGGACGGCATGTGTGCGTTGTCTTCAAGGCACTCCACCTTTTTGCACAGGTGTGCGCACTCGCTGGCAACAAGAATGTACGGCGCATTCAACTCTTTTAACCTTGGAATGCGGTCGTTGCTGTCGCGGAGCAGTTTTGCCAGATATACAATATCTGAAAGCTGGTCAGGAGCCATCTTCTTGAAAACATCTGTACCGAGTTCGATTTCAGTGATGACAGGTAGAGTAACAGAGGCATCGATGTCTTTGGCGTATTGCAGGATAGCATCGACGACAAAGTAGTAGCTATCATATGCCTTGTAATCGATATGGACAATGGTATCCGTTTTCTTTATCGGGACAATCGTACCTTTGCCATCTTTAACGCCATAAAAAGCCGAAACGGACAGAAAATCGTCAAGGACCTTCTCATCAACATGCAATGCCTTGGCAACCATCGGCAGCTGCATGCGAAGCAGGACAGGGGCATTCAGCTTGACAGAAAACATATAGCGACTCCTTTTGCGTGTATCATTTTGTAGCTTTGTGTATCATTCTGTAACTATTATAAAGGAACACAATTAGAATTGCAATAGGGGAAACAACAAAAAGATACAAAATAGTACACGAAGATACAAGAACGAAAGGCACAGGAAGGGGTTCGCCCTATTTTCGTTCTGGACGAAGCAGTTTGGGATAGGCGACGCGCTGGGAATTCAGCTACTGCCGCTCGGTAGGCTGCTAACGGGCTGCAGAAAGGAAGGCGGCAAGCCCGGTGACTGAAAATCTTCGTGTTCGTCGCTTGGCAGTTGCACATTCGTGCGAATTGGATACAATGGAGAATATAAAGTGATTTAGTGTAAGCCGCAGGGATTCGTTCTCTGCGGCTTGATTCTTCTCGAAAAGAGGTACAAAAGATGCGGAATCGGAAGAAAGCTCAGAAAGCTGCTTCGCTCGTCATGGCGGTCATGATGACGCTGACTTTGGTGCTCGGTACGGTGGTGCCGGTCGTTTTGCAGACAGCAACTGTTTTCTAAATACTCATAGTTATTCCTAGCCCTGCGTGGATGAATGTCTGCGCGGGGCTTTTTTGTTTTTGCGGAGGAAATCATCATGGCGGAAAAGAAGCGGCAATATTCACGAGCGCTCGCACAGAAACGGTGTCTGGAAGCGATTGAGCGGGCCATTCTCATCAATAAGAGCGAGGCGGAAAGACCTTTCGTGTTTCAGGTACAGGAATTGGTCGTGTTCGGACCTCTGGTCGATACCGATGCACCCACAGTCCACGGGGTAGATATCCTTGCAACTACGGCGCGGCATCACAGATACCGGAATCGGGACGAGGCATTTCACAGTGACAGCGAGGATTTTATCAATAAGTACGCTCCGTTCAGTATCTGTTCGTGGCGGTTCCGGGAAGAGTTCCCGGAAAAGGATATGCTGAACTACCTCAAAGGCTGGCACATGGGTATCGTGACGATGTACGGGCAGCAGGACAGGGCCTTGCTCGATGAGGGCAGATTCTTCACCATTATCCGTGACGGCAAGGTTCAGGCTGACCAACTGGATGCTTTGAAGGAACTGTTCCGAGGTCGGGCATGAGCACCGTTACGCTGATGCAGGGAGACTGCTGCGAGAAACTGAACGGGATTCCGGCACATTCCGTGAACCTTGTCTTAGCGGACCCGCCCTACGGTATTACGCATCAGGCTTGGGATACAGTATTGCCGTTTGAGGATTTTCTTGAAAAGAACAGCAAACGCTTAAGCCAGCCTGAGTTTCTTCTTTCCTGCTACAAGGAGGGGATTCCCTATGCTGATGCTATGTCTATTTGGACTGAAAATAAACAGCAGGGGATTTGGAAGCAGCTGGATAGAATCCTGACCGAGAACGGCGCAGTGATTCTATTTTCGGCGGGAGCGTATACCAAGACCCTTATGGATGGCAAGACCATTCCGTGGCGATATAACCTCATCTGGCAGAAGACATCTCCGGTAGGATTCCTCAACGCGAACCGGATGCCGCTAAGGGCGCATGAAGACATCCTAGTGTTTTACAGGAAACTGCCAACCTACAACCCTCAGAAGACCTCGGGGCATCCGAGGAAAGTCTCAACGGCGGAGCATAAGCGGAACTCCAAGATGACTGAGGATTACGGGAAATACAAGGCAAAAAGCTACGACAGCACCGAGAGATTTCCCACGAGTGTATTGACCTTTGCCACTGATAAGCAGAAATGTGCGGCGCACGGCACACAGAAACCCATAGCTTTGTGTGAGTGGCTCATCAGGAGTTACACGAATGAGGGCGATACGGTCCTTGATTTTTGTATGGGAAGTGGCTCGACCGGCGTGGCGGCAATAAATACGAATAGAAACTTTATCGGCATCGAAAAGGATGCCGATTTTTTTGTTGTTGCGAAAGAGCGAATCGCCGATGCGATGCAAAGCCGTTGAAGATACCGCGACCAACAAAAAGCATCTTAAACACACGCGTGCGTTCGATAAATGAGCGCGTGTGTTTTTTGTGCATTCCGCGCATTTAACGCTCATTTTTTGTAAATAAGTATCCGATGCGGAGCGATTCTGCATCGGTTTTTTATAGGACCCAAAATGAATGAATAAGAACAAAGTATACACGCATGTTTCGCTGTTTTCCGGTGCAGGGGGACTTGATATCGGCTTGGAGCAGGCGGGGTTTCATACGGTATGGGCGAACGACTTCAATCATGATGCCTGCGAGACCCATAGGCTGTGGAGCAATGCTACGGTGGTAGAAGGCGATATCGGCAAAGTGGATTACGCTACTATCCCGGATTGCGATATCGCTTCCTTTGGATTCCCGTGTCAGGGCTTTAGCCTGTCGGGACCAAGAAAAATCGACGATAGCCGGAATGTGCTCTACCGGCATTGCGTCAAGTTGGTCGAGAAGAAGCAGCCAAAGCTGTTTCTTGCTGAGAATGTCAAAGGTTTGCTTACGCTTGGCGGCGGAAAAATCAAGGACGCTATCATCGCGGATTTCGAGAGCAAGGGATATGTGGTGTCCATCAACCTTGTCAATGCTGCGGACTATCATGTCCCGGAAGATAGGCAGCGAATCCTTATTGTAGGCATCCGAAAAGACCTTGTCGAAAAGTACGGCGTAGAGTTAAAGGTTCCTACACCGTTTCCTGACCGTATCAGTATCAGGCAGGCGTTAGAGAGTTTAGCACCGACGGCAGAAGATGAAATTTGCAAAGAAGCCTACTCCTCGCGCTACATGTCCAGAAACCGGAAACGCGGATGGGACAGCGTATCGTTTACGATTCCCGCGATGGCTAAGCAAGTGCCTCTCTGGCCCGGGTCACCAGACATGGTGAAGGTCGGCAAAGACCATTGGCAGTTCGGGGAGAAAGGCAGTACCAGACGGCTGTCCTATAGAGAAGCAGCCGCTATCCAAACATTCCCGAAAGATATTGTCTTTTGCGGGAATCTGACGAGCAAGTATAAGCAAATCGGGAATGCAGTTCCCTGTGAACTCGCAAGAGTCGTGGGAACGGAACTGTACCGTATCTTGAGCAAAATTGAAGAGCAAGAAAGTCATTGTCCGGCATGAGTGATTCGTGCCGGATTTTTTATTGGAGTCATCATGCCAGAGACAAGAAAATATACCGTTGCTGACCTGTTCGCGGGTGTAGGTGGATTGAGTTACGGGTTTTCAAGGAACGACCGTTTTGAAATCATCTTGGCAAACGAGGTGCAAAAGGATATTGCGAAAGCATATACCCTCAACCATCCTGCGGTCAATATGCTGCAAGGAGACATCAAAGATTTGTCCGAAGATGTCCTCCGTCAAACGATAGGAAACCGGACGGTTGATGTCGTAGTCGGTGGCCCGCCGTGTCAGTCATACTCCACGCTCGGTAAACGGCAGATGGATGCGCGGGCAAATCTCTTTATGGAATACAAGCGCGTTCTCTGTATTCTACATCCAAGAGCCTTCCTGTTCGAGAATGTCAAAGGCATTCTGAGCATGGATAAAGGAGCCCTGTTCGAGCATGTCCGCAAGGAATTCGAGGATATTGGGTACAGCCTCCAATACAAAATCCTCAATGCCGAAGACTACGGTGTACCGCAGCTGCGGGAACGGGTCATTCTTGTCGGGTTCTTGGGCGAGAATCCTTTTCAATACCCGGAGCCGACACACGGAAAAGGGCTACTGCCATATGTGACGCTGCAAGATGCACTTAAAGACCTGCCTGCGCTCTCGTGCGGGGAGAAAAGCACCGTGTATGCCGCTCCTCCAGATAACGAGTTCCTTTCATGGGTCCGGCAGGGTGGCTCCGATACGCTTACGGAGCATAAAGCCACGAACAACAGCGCCCATCTTCGCAAAATCATGGCGGCGCTCAAAGATGGACAGGGCAAGGATGATTTGCCGGAAGAACTCAGACCCAAGAGCGGGTTCAAGAACACCTACGCGAAACTCTGGTGGGAGAAACCCGCCACTACCATCACACGGAACTTTGCCTGCCCCTCCTCATCGAGATGCATCCATCCGAGAGATTCAAGGGCACTCACGATACGAGAAGGAGCACGGTTACAGAGTTTTCCGGACAACTATCAGTTCTACGGCTCGGATTGCCTGAAACGCTTAGAAATCGGCAACGCCGTCCCGCCACTGCTTTCGGTGGCGTTGGCTGAACAGATGCTGAAAGCACTCGATGCAGAAAAATAACATACCTACAGATTCTCGGCACTAAGTAGCCGGGAGCAAGGATATTACATGAATAATAATAGCGCCGAATGGCAACGCGAATTCTACTTGACGCATGACAAGTACCGGATGCAGAGGCAAGGGACGGATTGCTATAAGGTCGTCAAGGACCTTACTCGTATACTGCAACTGCCTACCATTGCGAAACTCACGACAGACAACGAATCGGTCATCAGTGATTTCCGACTGAACAGCGGCGAGTATGGGCTTGAGCCATACGATGAATACGCTATCAAAGTAGATGATACCTATGGTGCATCATTCTATATCCTTGTCCATAGAAGGACTGATACGACTTTCCTGTGCCCGATTCTCGTGGGCTTTGAGGGTGAGAGCACCTGCGCCATGGTCATGCCTACCGATAACTGGCGGATGCGGGAAATGACGGCATTTGTCAAGCTGAGAAGGGCTGAGAAGGAATTCGGCGTGGACGGGCTGATGATGGCGGTGAATACACGAAATGGGGTATACGGCTGCCTTTCCGTTCTGAACGAGTCTGGCAACCTGCTGGAACGGTGGCTGCGAACCGAGCGTGATTCCCTGCATATACGGAACTCTGTGACGGCTCCGAGCTCAGCGGCGCTGATACTGCAAATCTGGCTGCACACGATATGCCTTTGGAAGAAGCGGTGTCTGAGCCGGAAAGTCGAGCAGCGCATCGTACATGCGAACGGGGAGCAGGAAACGGTCAAGGATGTCAGAGAATGCCTGAACACATCCAAGCAGACCATTGTGGACCTAAAAAAGGGCATCGTTGTCTATGTGAATGACGGTGCGGGAAAACGGGCGTTTGCCGGGTTCTGTGTACTCCAATCTGAACGCTGCGGGCATTTTCGGCATCTGCAAAGCGGCAAGGTCGTCTATGTCCGACCTACGACCGTTCACTACAAGAAGCTGAACCCCAACAAGGCTATCAGTCAGACTGCCAAGCCGGTAATCTACCGGAATACGGAAGATTTCCTGCGCGAGAAATCGTATCTCGAAAACGATGTGCTCATGATGCTGAAATGCAACGGCATCGAGTATCAGCGGGAAAAGATGTTTCCGTGGATGGGGAAGAAGCGCCTGGATTTCTTCCTGCCGGGCAAGAACATCGCTATCGAGTGTCAGGGTGTGCAGCACTTTTACCCATACGGCAGCGATGACAAGGATTTCGAGGCACGAAAGCAGAGGGATACCGACAAGTATAACGAATGCACCAGCAACGGTGTGCAGGTTCTTTATTACATGAGTGACATGATTCCGGTGCCTGACGAGATGGCGAGGAAATACCGGTATGTGACCAGCCTCGATGAGTTGCTGGGAATTCTTAACGATAAATAATTGATTTTTACTCCTCCGATGTTACAGCGTCGGGGGTTTTGTTTTTTGGAGGATACGGAGATGGCAAAGAACGATAACCTGCATAAGGCAAAGGACGCGAAGAACGACGAGTTCTACACCAGAATCGAGGATGTCGCGGAGGAACTGCGGCACTACAAAAAGCATTTTGCAGGCAAGGTCGTACTCTGCAACTGTGATGACCCGACATGGTCTGCTTTTTGGCGGTATTTCCACCTGAACTTCGCTGAGCTCGGCTTAAAGAAGCTGATTTCCACGCACTACGACCGCACAGAGCCCACCTACAAGATGGAGTACGAGGGTGGGAATGACAATGATGTGGAAGTTGGTGTGAAGACCCCTTTGGAGGGGAATGGTGACTTTCGGAACAAGGAATGTCTCGACTTACTGGATGAGTGCGATATCGTGGTGACCAATCCGCCATTCAGCTTGTTCAGAGAATATGTTGCTGTGTTAATGCAACATCAGAAGAAGTTTCTGATTTTAGGCAACATGAACGCCCTAACATACAAAGAAATTTTTCCCCTTATTAGAGATAATCAGTTGTGGTATGGCGCAAGTATTCATTCAGGCGACAGAAAATTCTATGTGCCTAACGATTATCCACTGAAAGCATCCGGCTGTGGTGTTGATAACAATGGTCAAAAGTTTATTCGTGTCAAAGGTGTCCGTTGGTACACAAACCTTGATTACAAAGCAAGACATGAAAAGTTGGTGCTTTGGAAGAATTATACACCAGAAGAATATCCGAAGTACGATAATTATGATGCAATCAATGTAAATAAGTATTCTGAAATCCCGTGTGACTATGATGGCGTTATGGGTGTGCCAATTACATTCATTGATTATTACTGTCCTGAGCAGTTTGAAATCGTAGCTTTTCGTAAAGGCAATGACGGCAAAGATTTAGTATTCACGAGAGAGAGAGAGAGTTCAACCGTACTTTCGTATCCTTGTACGACGTCGATAGCTGGGATGATAAAAAATGCAGAAGGCAAAATCAATGGGAAACCTACTTACGCGAGAATAACAATCAGGCGGAAATAGAACCAGTTTTGTCATCATTGAAACTTACAATTTGAAAAATACCTCAAAAAAATTAGCAGAACATCATGGACAGTATTTTGATAAAAGCACTCCAAAACCGAAGATATATCCCGCTTTTTCTTTTGGACTTACCAACATAACTTCTATGGATACTTATGCAGAACATAGAGAAGGCAAAATCAATATATTGTTTAATATGCAAGCAAATCAGTCTAAATATGATGTTTCAGCAACTAAAACAATGCTAAAAAATGAAAGGCGAAAGCTAGACAGAGAAGAAAGAAAACATTTTGATAAAGTTACGAAGGATTTTTGCAAATAATAAAGATTAACAGAAAGGACTTAATCTATATGAAAATTACAGAAGCAAAAATCAAGGTATCTGACCTTGTTGAGAACTACAAGGACAATGGCGATGGTGGTGTATTTGGCTACAATGACCGTCTTACGATTCGCCCGTCCTTCCAGCGCGAGTTCATTTACGGGGAGAAGCAGCGTGCAGCCGTCATTGATTCCGTAATGAACGGATTCCCGCTGAACGTCATGTACTGGTCTAAGACCGGAACTGACACATACGAGGTTCTTGATGGGCAGCAACGCACAGTTTCTATTGCCCAGTACATCAACAAAGATTTTCCTATCAAAATCAACGGCAACGACAAGTTCTTCCAAAACTTGACCGATGAGGAAAAGCAGACGATTCTGGACTACGAGCTGACAGTTTACATTTGCGAAGGCACCGAGGCTGAGAAGCTGGAGTGGTTCAAGCGCATCAACATTGCTGGCGAAGTTCTGACTCCGCAGGAATTGCTGAATGCTACCTATACAGGACCATGGCTGGCCGATGCAAAGAACTACTTCTCGAAACGCAACTGTGTTGCCGCGAAAATGGCTGACGGATACCTGAAAGGCAACCCGATTCGACAGGAGTTGCTGGAAAAAGCATTGGCATGGATTGCTGACCGTGACGGTCTGGAATCCGGGCAGATGTACATGGCGATTCACCAGCATGACGAGGATGCCAATGACCTCTGGCTTTACTTCCAGTCTGTCATCAACTGGGCGAAGATGTTGTTCCCGACCAAGCGGAAGGGGATTACTGACGCACAGGCGTGGGGACTGCTTTACAACATGTACCATTCAAAGCAGTACAACAGCAACGCTCTGGAAGCTGACATCAAGAAACTCGTGCTGGATGATGATGTGACCAAAAAGGCCGGCATCATCCCGTTCATCCTCTCTGCCCGCACTTGGCGCGATGAAAAGCACCTGTACCTTCGTGCGTTTACTGAATCTCAGAAGCTTCGCGCCTATGAGCGGCAAGGTCACAAGTGTCCTTTGTGCGTTGCAAATGGCATCAACACCGAGTACGCCTTTGAGGATATGGAAGGCGACCACATCATTCCTTGGAGCAAGGGCGGGCATACCACCGACAACAACCTGCAGATGCTGTGCAAAAAGTGCAATGCAGCAAAATCGGATATGTAATGGTGGGAGCATATCATGAAAAAATATCGCTATTTCATGTTCGGTATGTTCACCGGCACAGATGGGAATACAAATGTCGTGTTTTTTCAAAAATCCAATTTATAATCCCCTGTAAGAATCCCATCAACCTCCATTGTTGCGTTCGGGTCTGCTCGAAACCCAGCTTTATGACAAAAGACTTCCATTTCACGAGTTAGTACAGATTGCATAACGATACGATGCACACCATAGTCTTCGCAAATTTCTTTCAACGCATCGAGCAACAGAGACATTGTACCATGACGCTTTATAGAAAACCTAACACGTGAAATAACCAAAGCAAAATTACAAAGAAATGAAACCCTAAGTTCATTTTCACCGTCATCAGAAGTAATCCAGACTGTGCGCATACTATTAGATACGTTGCAAATACAACCTTGCTTATCCTCGATGATATTCACAAGCCGTTGCATTTGTTCCTTCGTAAGCTCAAGCATACCGGGCAATGCCATAAAGATTTCTCCGACAGTTATGTAGTATCATTTCATACATATATTATACATGCATTCTATACCGTTGGCCAAGCTGCTAGGTCGTTATTTTACAAAAACTTTCAAAAACAGGAGCCGTTCATACCACAGGAAAGCCTGCGGGTTTTCTAGCTCCCAATTATAACATTGGTGCCCGGTATTTCATCCGCGAGGTAACAAAACCCATGTCAAAGAAGGCATGGTCTCAGTGTAAGGCTAAAGTTCCTGACATTGAGCGTAGAACCCAATGCACATTGTACTCCCTTAAACAGTTGCATTCACTGTTGAGCCCCCCGTGGCGACTCAACAGCCCGGGCCCATCTGTTGGGATTACACTGTGTTGCGAGAACTTTGCTGGAGACTAACCCCTATGTGGCGACCAATGCCGTCAGGCATTGTTAGCTAAGTTCGGGTCGTATCTCTACCTTCGGGTTACGCAGAGACTTACCGTGGGGTTACAACCCACGGAGAAGCCCTGATGCATCCATCCAGAACGGTTCTGTCACCGAAGTAGGGGATATTGCTACTGTGCAAGTAGTGCTTGAAGACGGCGACTATGCTGCCACCGCTGCCACGTTCGTGCCACAGCAGGACATCAGGGAAGACATTCCCCTCACTGATGACGACTTCTTTGATGACGATTTGGATGATGAGGAAGCAGAGGAGTATGAATGGTACAACGAACCTTCCGTAGAGGATTTTGGCAACTTGGATATTGACTGAACAGTCAGCGGACACAGATGAAAGGATATGGAATCATGACCTTTTTACCTATCGAGGTAATGCTTACTGCAGGAATTGTATCACTCGCACTAGCGCTCGTGATACTTTCTGCCATAGCAACGAGAAGAAAAGCTGTAAGCAAAATCAAAGAAACCAGTGCTAGGTATCTGGCGTACAAAACCTTGTGCGAAAAGTATCAATATCTCAGCGTTGAAGGTAATGTCGAATACTACGAACGCTTAGAAAGCAAATATAAATTTGACCATTTTAATTTCGACAAATATGTTTTCGGTCATGTTTGCAAAGAACGCGATAAATTTGAAGAAATGCTGGATGCTGTAGAAATCAACAGAAAGCTACTCACTGAGTTTGAGGAAGAGTATAAGCTACTGCCTGACTTCACAGAAAATCCTCCGTCATGGTTGTACTCTGTGTTGGAGCACACGGTAATGCGAAACGAGGAAAAGTACCGCAAATCTCCGACGACAAAATTTACGATAACCTGCTCAATCCGATATACATCGCCTGCCGGTCGTAATCGTTATGCAAACCATCAAACATATTCTACTGAAGATGTTGAGGACTTTGTAAATCAATCATACGCATTGGAAAAAGAACGCGAAACCAAAGAGTACCAGCGCAAAATCTTGACGCCGTCTTTACGATATGATATTTTAAAGAGGGACAACTTCAAATGCGTGATTTGCGGACGAACGCCAAAAAGGGACGGAATTACGCTCCATGTGGACCATATAATTCCGGTATCTAAAGGCGGGAAGACGGAACCCGAAAATCTTAGAACGCTGTGTAGTATTTGTAATCTTGGAAAAAGCGACAAATACGACGAAAATGGGCTAAACTGATACCGAAATGGTAGAATACCAACAACCAAAACAAATCCCATCACGAAAGGAGCCATACCATGTCCACCCTCAAAAACGGCGAGTTCGGTATCGACTTGGACAAGGAGAAAATTCTCTGGACCGACCGAAAACGCCACACCATCTTTTCTCTGCCGCTGTCCTTTACGAAGTACACCCTGACCGAGACCAAACTCATCATCCAGCGTGGTTGCTTTAACCTGCGCGAAGACGAGATTCAGCTGTACCGCGTTCGGGACATTGCGTTTAAGCAGAACTTCTATGAACGTCTGTGCCGTGTCGGCAGCATCCATCTCTGCTCCACGGATGCTATGACGCCGGAAATCGACATTCGCCGCATCAAGAACCCGCGTGATGTCAAGGAAGTGCTTTCTAAGACCATCGAGGCATGTCGGAAAGCGAACGGTATCCGTACTTCGGAAATCATCGGGAACCATGGCCGCTTCCCCGAGCCTGACCCGCATGGTATGCCACCTGAACCCTGCCACGAACATCCTCATGACTAATACCAGCCCGTACAGATTCAGTTCTGTGCGGGCTATTTTTTGTTTCCAAAAGAAATTTTCAGAAAATCCGGCCTAGTCGGATTTCAGGGTGATTGGGCAGTTGACCAGCTATGCGAACGCCCTAAAATTATAAATGCAATAAGCAAATACCCATTAACACAAAGGAGAATATATCATGGAAACTAACATCCTGAAATTTGAGCTCAGTGTTGGCAGAGCTTTGGACGACAACACGCTCGATACCATTACCGCTTCCATCGGTATCCCTGTCGAGGCCGATGACGATGCGGTCAACGAAGCGATGAACAGCGATGAACTGATTGCCTACGCTGTCGGCGTATTGTATGACCTTGCGACCTATATGCGCCCGCAGTGGCTGGATGGCGAGGACACCGGCATGACCCTCGAAGCTTATTTCGGTGACAGCATATGTCAGACCCGCAATGGCTTCGTAACGATGGATAAGAAAGGGTATAGTTTCGACCTCGAAGATTAGGCTGAGCCAATTAGGAGTCTTGCCTGCATCAGCGGGTGAGACGCCTTTTTTGCTGTGTAGCTGCAAAACATAGTTGACGCCCCGTGCGACCCGTATACAATAGAATATGCCAAACAGCGTTTGTGACGCTGCTTCGGTAGAGACGAATAGGGTCCTGAGCCGACCTTAAATGCTCACTGAGAAGAAAGACCTGCCTGTGGCTAACAGGCAGGTCTTTTCTTTTTGCGGGCGTTTTTTGCTTTGCCAAAAATGTATCTAATCCGTGAACATATAGCGTTCATCGTTGTATTCAATACAACTTCATGGTATAATGCAAGTATCAAAACAAGCAAAACATTCCGTATCATCGAAGATATTTCAGGGGCATGTCTATGAAGCGATTTCTCTCGTTCATCCACAAAACGCTCTTCCTTCTTGCTGTCGCAACCATTTCTGTAGCGTTCGAGGGATGCAGTGAGGTGGCAGACAAGACCATGGACGGCATCAAGGACTTGCCTGCGCAAATCATTCGGATGGCAACTCCTGAGATTGCCGAAACGGTGGGTTCGGAGAAAAACATGACGCCTGAGACAGCAGCCACGGAATACAACTACATATACTTCCGGTACAATAATCAGTGGGTCACGAATAAACTCATCAGCTACGAGGTAGTCGATGACGGGCAGAATATAAAGTTTACCGTAGAAGGTAACAGTGTAGCCAGCTATTATACCAGCATGGCAAATGTCGTGCTCATGCACAAAGACGAAAACAATACACGCACACAGAATATATACGAAAAACTGGCGGAGGGGACAACCTATGGCTGATACACAGCGAGGGCAATTTGTAATTGATTGCAAAAGCGGAGAAGCGGCCGGCATTATTTATGGCTTGGTGCATGATAAGACCCTGTTCCGCCCGGAACTTGACCTTGCAAATGCGCATCCGAAGGAGTTCGATAACGAGCATATTTTCCCACTCGACATGTTCATTAACAGCGATTATATGCTTAAACTCAGCAGGGAAGAGTTTGCAAAAGAATTAAAGCGGCTTTTCGATGAGGATAAAATCGGGTATGCTCAGGTGGTTGTCGCTACTGACATCCATGATATGCATCGCATCGTGCTCCTGACAGACCCCACACAGAAGGATAAACTGAGTCGGATTACTGTATCTCTGTTCGGCGTACCGAAAAGAGATGCAAGGCGAATTATCGCAAAATATAAGGCTCAGTAAAAAGCGAGGAGGGTAAAAGAATGCTGGCAAATATCGCAGTTTTACGAACTGTTAAAGCAAATGTAAATGAAGCGATTATGGTTGCGTTGCCCTCGATTTTGTTCGAGAGTTCGCACGACAAAAAAGATACACAGAAATACTATCTGCAAGGTCCGGCGGCTGAATATATTCCTGTTGAGATACCGGATGAAACCGCAAAAAAGTTTTCCAAATGCGCCATGGCATTGGCGATGCAGCTTGTCCTTCTCAGCAACAAGACGAAAGGCTTCTTTGGTCCTGAAATCTGCAATGTGGAGGGCAAAGATATTGCGACTGCCCGGAGCATCATAAACTCCATCATGGGCGAGAGACCGGCAAGGTTTTATAGCGCAAAGCTGAACGATGAAGTGTATGATACGCAATATGCGGTCAGCGAATATGCGGTTGAGAATTGGGCAGACGACATTGTGCCGCCCGTTGTCATCAACAGCTGCATCTGGGCTATCGTAACAAATACCGCTGCGGAAATGCAGAAGGACAACCGTTTCCTGCGCAGAAAAGAAATCTGCGATACCGAGTTTTTGGAAATCGCTACCCGCATCTACAATGAGTTGCTGGGGTTCGCAGCGAGAAAATACGAAATCTTAGACATTGGTGAATGACTATGAGCGTCAAACTTATTGAGGGCAATATCTTAACATCGCCGACTCGCAATGAGAATACAATTATCTGCCATCAGGTGAACTGTCGTGCCGCAATGGGTGCAGGTCTTGCCAGACAGATTCGGGATAAGTGGCCCGTCGTGTTCGACGAATATGTGAAAGTTTGCAATCCTAAGAAACTCGGTGATTTTCAGGTGGTTCAGGTTGCCCCGCAGCTGTATGTTGCTAATCTGTTCGGGCAATTGAGTTTCGGCAGAGATAAGCGTCAGACGAACTACGCGGCGCTGGGGACGGCTCTTTTCAGAGCAATGAAAGAACATCCTAATGCAACTTTCCGCGTTCCTTACGGTCTCGGCTGCGGGCTGGCAGGCGGAAACTGGGTAACGGTGCTGAATCTCATTGAAGAAGCCGCCAATGCTTGGAATGTGAACGTTGAGATTTGGGTGCTGCCCAAAAAGTAAAGGATTAGCATGTACAATACCAACTACAAATGCGTCAAGCCGTTCGATGTATGGCTTGATGCCATCGGTCAAGATGGCAAGAAAATTCCATATCGGGTAAAGCGTGGGACCATCTGGCGTCTGGTCTGGTGCGGTGGCGAGCAGAGCTTCAAGGAATTCACCGGACCGGAGAAGATGCACATTACACTGCCGGATGAGTATGTCGAGAAATATTTCAAAAAGGTATGAGTTTGGGGAATTATTGTCCGTATACAAACGGCAATGTCGTCTACCTGAAATGTCAAGAGTGTGAGGACAGAATCTGCGAAAAGGATTGGTTCTTTTGCGGAGTTGCAGGAACGCCGTTATCGATGACGAAGTCCCGCATGCAAATGTCAGAGTACCTCGATAAGATACTGGCAAAACGGGAAAAGGTCGTCATTGCAGCAGAATCTGGTAAGAAGATGACTGCTTTGGCGGCTATATACGCCAGCGAGCGGGGATACTCTTTCATTCCCGTCACAAACGATGATTTGCTCACATACTTATCTAAACAGCAGCAAAAGGGCTGCGTAGTTTTTGAAGGAGTCGCAGATGAACGAGAAATCGAAAACACCTGTCGTGAGCTGCGCATACCGCTGCGGCACTGTAGATTGGAAGGAGCGTAAAACTATGATGTACCAAAAGCTGGTTCGGGATAATATCCCGGCTATCATTGAGAAGAACGGGGAAACCTGTGTGACGCGCACGCTGTCCGACAAAGAGTACGAGGACGCTCTGATGAACAAACTGCAGGAAGAGGTCGCCGAACTGCTGGAAGCCTACACTGCCAAGGAACGAAGCGTTCTGGACTGTGCGGAAGAGATGGCGGATGTGATGGAGGTCCTGTACGCTATGGGCAAGACCTGCGCTGTTTCCAAGCGAGAAATCGAACAGGTTCGAAGCCAGAAAGCATCCGAGAAGGGGATGTTTGGCAAGAGGGTCTTTCTGGTTTCGACTGGGGAGGAAAGGAGCGGGCTGTGACGCAGCAAGACGCAGTGCGGTTAATCAGAAAACTGATTTTCGCCAAAAACAGTCAGGATTCTACGCATTTTAACCGGTGTGTAGACGAAATTGCTGAAGTCTTAGACAAACAAGGCGATAAAGAAGGAACTCGCGCTATTCGCAATACATCCCGTGATGGCTATGTAAAATCGTACTACGAGGCAAGTAGACAAACGCAGCCTCTCGGTAGCCCCTTTGTCAGCTACAAGCCTGCGTTCGTCATCGACAACAAGGATATCGCGTTGTGGCACGCGAGGAACGATAATCCGCAAATGCGGGTCCGACACATTTTAGAGTATATCGAAAACGGGGAAATGGTCGGAAAAGATGTGCTGGAATACGATGCGAACACAGACAAGTGGCATCGTGTTGAGGCGGAATGTATCGAGTTGGTATAGGGGCACTGCATCACCCATGCTCCTCTAACCCCTTTCTGCTGGCGGTCAGCGATGAAATAAAATATACAAACAGCGATTTTTATCAACAGCCCCTTGCACATTCGTGCGAACTGCATACAATCTATATTATAGACTAAAAACTGTACCCTGGCGGCTGTTTAACGGCTGTCAGGGTCTTTTTATTGCCTGCCAATCTACTATTCGGAGGGATTACAATGACGCTCAAAGACTTGTCCAGCGAACAGCAGGACCTTGTACGGCTGGCGCTTGACGGGAAAAATGTGTTGTGCGATGCCTGTATCGGAAGCGGTAAGACATCCACCATCAATGTTTTGTGCAACGAGTTTGATTCCTCTAAGGAAATTCTGTACCTGACCTATAACCGACTTTTGAAACTCGATGCGCAGGAAAAGATTCTGAACGATAATGTCACGGTCCAGAACTATCATGGATTTGCCTCGAAAATCCTGTACCGGCGCGGCATCAAGAATGTCGGACAGGGCGAGCAGATTGGGATGGTCTTGAGGAAGCGCGTTCCTGTTGGGCACTTTGACGTGCTTATCATCGACGAGTATCAGGACATCAACGAGGAAATCTCGAAGATGCTCGAATACATCAAGGAATCGAACCCCGGTCTTCAAATCATCGCAGTCGGGGACATGAAGCAAAAAATCTATGACCAGACCTCGCTGGATATCTGGTCGTTCATCCATAAGTTCTTAGGCAAGCACACGCAGGTCAATTTCACGCAATGTTTCCGCCTGTCTCATGACCTTGCACAGCGGCTCGGAAACATCTGGGGCAAGGATATCAACGGTGTGAACAAGAACTGTAAAGTATCGACCATGTCCCGCGAGCAGGTGGTAGACTATCTGAATACCAAGAACCCGAAGGATGTCCTGTGTCTCGGTGCCAGAACGGGGTCTATGGTCAAGGTCCTGAATGAACTGGAAGCAAGACCCGGCAACCTCTATGACAAGAACCATGTATATGCCAGCATCAAGGAACCGGACGGTGAAAAGCATGTAGCACCCGGCGCAGACGTTGGTATCTTTACAACCTTTGACGGCAGTAAAGGCATGGAGCGCCCTATCTGTGTTGTCTTTGATTTCACGGAATCCTACTGGTGCTCCCGTGTATTTCAGCCTATGGCGCGGTATGAGATTCTGAGAAACCTTTTCTGCGTTGCGGCGAGTCGCGGTAAGGATGAGGTCATCTTTGTAGAGCCTTCGAAAAAAGAGGATAGGTTTGGGCTTGTCAGCGATAAGACCCTGATGACTCCCGTCAAGATGAATCAGGAGTTCAATACAAAGTTCGATATCTCTGAAATGTTCGATTTCAAGTTTGATGAGGATGTAGAGCACTGCTACCAGCTTATCAATACGACGCCGGTCTTCCATAAAGATGTACATGAAATCGAAATCAAGCATTCGGATGCGATGATTGACTTGGCTCCCTGCATTGGTATCTACCAGCAGGCAAACTTCTTCGACTACTACGATATCGACAGCGCGATTGCTTTCTACATGTACCTGCATAACGACAAGAAGGTAGCGCTGCCTGCCAGCTGGAAATCCGTGGAGGAGAAGGTGCTGTTCCTGACGATGCTGATGACGAGTCAGGACCGGTATGTAAAACAGGTCGAGCTTCCCTTTATTACGAGAGCGCAGGAAACCGACCTGAACAAGCGTCTGTCAATGGTGTTCACTCCCGATGAGTCCGTACAGGAACGCTGTGAGTTGACTGCGATGGTAGATACAAAGGCAAAGAAGAAACTTGTTATCAGCGGAATGGCGGATGTCGTGAAGGACAACAAGGTCTATCTGCTGAAATTCGTGTCTTCGCTCGCGCACAAGCATTTCCTGCAATGTGCCTGCTATATGCTGGCTACCGGGTTAAAGCAGGGTGTTGTCTGGAATATCCGCGATAACATGATGTATGAAATCGAGATTCCGGACCCTGACAAGTTCCTGGACGCGGTAATCACCTGTATCACGAAACAGGTCTTTGTCAAGGCAGAAAGCTATACGATTTCCAAGGACTATACGCAGGACCTCGATACCATCATCGAGCAAATCATGACCGATGATTCGCTGCCGGAATTCGATGTCGGCGGCAATGTCAAGGAAGAGAAGAAAACGGCTGATGAAGGTATCTCTATCATCCGCCGTGGTGAACAGTATATCATCGTGGATGCTGCGAACCGTCAAATCATCGACAACAGTGCCATGAACGGCTACGATTCGATTCTCGCTGCCTGTGAGGATTATGTCCGGAAAAATAAGCAGCTGGCAGAGGAATCCATGTCCAAGAAGGAACTGCTCAGCGTTATTGAAGATTGGCTCGACAATCACAGAGATTTCGAAGCTGCTATGACCAAGACCGAGGTGGATATCAAGCACCATATCGGTGAATATGCGAACTACGCTTCTCTTTCCACCTATGTTGTTCGTAAGATGCTCAAAGACCGTGGTCTTATCATCAATTTCAGCGAACGTCAGCTGTTGAAGGTCTGGAAGGAGCGGAAGAAGAAGGATACGAATACCGTGGAGAATACGCGGTATGAGACCCTTGCCTCTACGCTTGAATCCCTCGTTAAAGCAGGGGTCGATGTCCAGCTTGAAATGCCGGAAGAGGAGAAGGTCGCAAAGCCCGAACCGGACCCGGAAGAAGAAAAGCCTCAATTCGATAAGCGCATCCCCTATACCGTTATTCGTTCGTCCCGGCTCTCTAAGCCCAACGATGTGCGGTATATTGTCGTCAATCTCAACGACAAGGACCAGGTGCTGGACGATGCAAGCGGATACGGATACAAGTCGATTTCTGCAGCACAGAAGGGCTACGGATATAAATGCCGGAATCTCACCAAGTACGGGGAAATCAAGCACTCGTCAAAGCCCAAGACGAATATCCCGGTCTCGCAGAGCCGTCAGCTCTCGTTCGGTGATTTTTGAGAAGGAGGGACTATATGACCTACAGCGAAGCATTTCCTTTATGGGTAGCGGAGGTGTACCGGAACCATGGCTATGAGCCGGATAAGTGGTACGGGTCAGAGGTTGCCGAAACGTTGTATAACGAGGCGATGGCGACTTACAACGGTCCTCCTGCCACGATGCGGGACTATATCGAAGCCATCCCGTCTGCGGAAGAATTTGCGTATTTAGACTATGCGATTGAACGGCTGCGCCGCGATAACATCAACCTGAACGCACTTTCCGACAAGGAACGCTGGGCTTTAATGGATAAAATCGTCGCAGAGTATCCGCAGTACAAGGACGCTCGTACATCCCATGCCAAACAGGTACAGCAGACCTCGATGCAGGCGGCACTCGATGGCGAGCGTGATGTTCTCTTGCAGGCTGCTCGGCACAATGCGAGCCGGTACAGTGAGGCAGAGGATGCTACAAAGAATTTTGTAATCAAGTAAGGGGGCAGTAACAGAATGGTCAAGATTTACGGCTATAGCGATGATATCGTTTGTATCGAAAATTCTCGATACTTCGAGGATGAAATCGGGTGTTTCGATGTTGCCGGTGTAAGGCTCTATTTGGATGACGGCACGGTGCTTTTTGTCTGCTACTCCTCCGGTGTCTGGCGCATTTTCATCGAGCAGGAAGGCTCCGCGCCGCACCGGCACAAGGTCTGTCAGGAAACGAGTGAGGACGACTACAGCGATGAGTTTTACACCGAAGCTGAGGTTGTTCGACATGAAATTGCATCGGCGAGAAACTGAATGGAGGGGTCTGCATGAATTTCTCAAAAATTCATATGATGTTCTTTGACTTCGACGATACCCTTCTCATCCATTATCGGGAACAGAAACTCGACGCGACTGCTGATGCACACAGGGCACGGCTGCTGCGGTATGAGGCGGAGAACCGGGGCGGGTTCAGGGTATTCGATGAGATTGGAGAAGCCAATACGCTTGTTCAGCATTTCCTCGAAAGCTGCGATGGTATCCCAAAATACTGCATTACCCGCGTACAGGACAGTATGACCCTGCCGTATAAAAAGCAGTGGCTTGAAATGCACTATCCGAGACAGTTCCTCGATGTCATCGGGACTGCTACCCCCGAACGGAAGACCTCCGTCATGAAACTTCTGACCCAAGATGCCGGTCTGAATGCTGCACAGGCTCTGTATGTGGATGACTACTACGAAGCCCTCAATGAGGCGGCAAAGGAAGGCTTCACGGTGATGACCGTGCAGGAACTCATGCTGCGGCAATATACTGCGGAGCAATAATAAAGCGCTAAATCACGAACAAACTAAGGAGGACTACCATGAAAAAGATTCTGAAATTTCTTGCCGCTGCGGCATTTGCTATCGTTGTTTACCAGCTTGTATCGCTGCACCGCAAACGCCGTAAGATGGTAGAGATTGGTCAGCAGATTTTCCGGTGATACCTGATGGCGAAAACTCAGCTGACCCGCGATATTGAGGCCGCGCTTCATGCGTGGCATCCTTCCAGCTACGGCGGGTATCGGGTGGATTCGTTTCGTCAAGGGTTCGATGCCTTAGAAGTGCCGGTAGAATGCGGGTCTGTCAAATCCGGATTGGTCGATTTCGTCAGGGTTCAGGAATGCTTTACCTCCGAAACCAAATATGGGACCTGCAAACTGGCCTCGCTTATCGAAACGGATACGGGTGCTTCGCTTACCGCGATTCAGCAAAAAGCAAAAGAGGCAACCTGCGTCAAGGATATTTCGTCGATAGATTTTTGCAGGGAGCACTGTTCCGAGCGATGGTGCCACTTCCACAAGACGAATCATCTGTATACGCTCGATGCCGTCATCACTTGTGTGGAAATCAAGATTTCCGTGAGCGATTTTCATTCGGCACACGGGCACAATTTCGTTGGGCACTGCAACTACTATGCGATGCCCACTGAGTTGTACAAGAAGGTAAAAGGCGAGATACCAGAGGATATCGGCGTCTTGCTCTATTACGACGGCGAGAGCACATGCGGAATCCGAAAGGCGAAGGAATGTAAGTCGCACATTCTCTCGGAAAAAACACAAAAATGGCTGATTCTGTCCGTTGCTAAAAGGCTGCCCCGGTTCGACAAGAACTGAGGGCAGCTTTTTTATATATTTTTTTGTTTAAGAAAGGACAAACTCAAATGCGGCGAACCAAAGCACTGATACTCGTTGCAACATTGGCTGTGCTGACCAGTGTTGCAGCCTGTTCATGGCAAGCGGAACCTCTGCCTGCCGAATCAGCACAATCCGAATCCTCTCTCAGCACCTCTGAATCTGCAACGCAAGAAACAGCAGAAGAAGAACAGCAAATCTCGGACCTATCCGGAGTACCGGAACTGAGCCCGGAACCCGCTGCGTCTTTTGAACCGTCTCCTACGCCGCAACCAGAACCGTCCCCGAGTCCGACATCTGAGCCTACACCGAGCCCGACTCCCTCGCCGACTCCAGAACCTGCGGCAGCAACCTCTGTCTGGGGTGATGTTGTACCTGCAGCCTGGGGTCAAGCCTACGGCACGATTACCTGTGACGCGATTGGCCTAAACGCTTCTCTTATCTGGGGCGATGACCAGAGTCTTTTGAATCAACGCGGCGGGGTATATCAGTATCCCGGTTCTTACCAAGTCGGTGTGACCGGAGGGCATTTGCTCTGCTCTCATAACGACAGCGTGTTTTCTCTGCTGCAATATGTCAGCATAGGGGATAACTTTGTAGTGGACACCGATTACGGCGAGTATGTGTATTCCGTCACCCTAGCAAAACCCGGCTATGTGTCCTCGGACGCGAGCACCGTGATTGCGGATGACGGCACTGTCCTCGTTAATTTCACGGACGGAATCGATAAACTTATCATGTATACCTGCTATCCGTTTGACTGCTATAGCCCGACGAATCAGCGATATGTGGTTCAGGCTGTTTTGCAAGCATGATTAGGAGATGTAGTGGCTATTCAACTTTTTTCCGGGGGTCCGACCAATTCACAAGCACAAAAATCCATAAAGGAGGTGAGTTACATTGAAAGTACATAAAGGCTATAAATTTCGGCTAGAGCCTACAGAAGAACAAAAAATCAAAATCGATAAAACGCTCGGTTGCTGCCGTTTTGTATATAACTCTATGCTAGATAGGCGAATAAAAGCCTATAAGCGGCGCGGCGAAAGCATGAGCTATATTGATACACAGAATCTGCTCCCTCAAATGAAAACCTATCTTCCTTGGCTTGCTGAAGCGGATAGCCAAGCACTCAAATATAGCTGTCGTCAATTAGATAACGCCTATAAAGGCTTTTTCGAAAACGGTAAAGGATTTCCTCAATTCAAACGAAAACGAGGAGAAGAGAGTTATACAACTACTAAGGCAAAAAGCATTAAAGTTGACGATAAGCACATTCAGCTTCCCACACTTGGGAAGGTGCGCTATCGCAAAAGCCGCAACATTGAAGGTCGTATTTGTAAAGCAACAATCCGTCGTTCAGCAAGCGGCAAATACTATGTAAGCATTCTTTGCGAAGTAGAAGTAGCTCCGCTTCCTGTTAAGAATACCGCTATCGGCTTGGATGTTGGCATCAAATCTTTCGCTGTTGACAGCAATGGGAACGAACATCCAAACCATAAGTATCTACAGAAAGCGGAAGCTAAACTTAAGCGTGAGCAGAAAAAGCTGTCACGCAAAAAGAAAGGCTCTGCCAACTGGGAAAAGCAGCGCATCAAGGTGGCTCGCTGCCACGAAAAAATAACCAACAAACGAAAAGATACCCTACACAAATTGTCATCTACACTGGTGAAAGAAAACCAAATCATATGTGTAGAAGACCTCAATGTAAAGGGTATGGTTCGTAATCATAACCTTGCAAAAAGTATTTCTGACGCTTCTTGGGGAGAATTTTTCCGACAACTTGATTATAAATCCAGTTGGGCAGGAAGGGTAGTTGTGAAAATACCAACCTTTTATCCAAGCAGCCAGACCTGTTCCTGCTGCGGATACCAGAACAAAGAGGTTAAAAACCTCAATGTGCGGCATTGGGTCTGCCCGAGGTGTAATACATCACACGATAGGGACAAAAATGCAGCAGAAAATATTCTAAAGAAAGGAATGGACATGCTGGCTATGCCAGCCGCCTCATAACCACAGGCGAACAGTACGGTCAGGGCGACCGAATCTTAAAGTTTGTGGAGAGTGAGCCTCTATCAAAGGCTGCGGCCTGCGGTAAGCTCGCTCTATGAAGCAGAAATCCATACTGAGTAACGGGGCAACCCGTGAAAAGTTGGAAGTCCGATGTAGTTTTAGGATGCAAAAAAGAAAAATCCGAAAATTCCTGCATTACACAGGAACGGTCTTTATTCCGCTCATCATTGCTATGATGGGCGTTTTATTTTGGGTGAAAGCAATGAGCGACATGGAATGGCTTCTTCTTTCCCCGAAACATGTTGTTTTTGGCTGCATTGCAAGCTTTGGCCTGGTTCTCTGCTGTATTTATGCGGACAGGATGCTGTGCCATGAGGATTCGGATACGGTTTAAGTGTTGCAGATTCTTGCGATACCAGTAGAATTGAATTGTACGATAGATACCAGATATCTTACGATTCACAATTTCGTTATAAGCGGACTTATCCCTTTCGGGGGATGGGCCCGCTTTTTTTAATTGAAAGGAGAACAAAACTCATGCAAATCAAACACGAATTCCTTCGGAGAATTTCGGCGATAATCGCGGTATTCTTCACACTAGCTTTCACAGGCTGCGGTCAGACACCGGAATCTCCGGGAAGCCTTCCTGTATCCGGGGTCGTCTCAGAAACTACCGCCCAAAGCGGCCAGGAGACGGCTGGCGTATCGGAAAGCGGCAGCTTTACCGTCCACTTTATCGATGTCGGGCAGGCAGATTCCGCCCTCGTTACCTGTGATGGGCACTCGATGCTCATTGACGGCGGCAATGCTGATGACTCGAACCTTGTATATTCTGTATTACAGCGCGAAACGGATGGACACTTAGACTATGTCGTAGGAACACACGCCCACGAAGACCACATCGGAGGTCTTTCTGGTGCCTTCGAGGCTGACACAGCCGATGTCACATTCTGTCCTGTGACAGAGTATGACAGCAAGGCATTCCGGAACTTTAAGGCTCGTGCGGACGAGAGAGGCGGTGGTATTACCATCCCGGCAGTGGGGGATACATTCACCTTGGGTGAAGCCACCGTCACCGTTGTGGCTGTCAATTCCGTGCCTGAGGACACGAATAATACTTCCATTGTGATTCGCATTGTCTACGGAGATACATCCTTTCTGTTCACCGGTGATGCCGAGCAGGAAACGGAAGAAAAGATACTCGAATCCGGACAAGACATCGAATCCACGGTCTTGAAGGTCGGGCATCACGGGTCCAGCACCTCCACCTCTCAGGCATTTCTGGATGCCGTGAGCCCTACCTATGCGGTCATATCCTGCGGCAAGGACAACAGCTACGGTCATCCGCACAGCGAGACCCTTGCAAAGCTGGCCAGTGCGGGAGTAGAGGTGTTCAGAACGGACGAACTCGGTGATATCTACTGTACCTCTGACGGTACGGAAGTCACCTTCTCGTATGGGGAATACCACAAGGATTCTGATACCTCTGCCGCCGAGATAGAGGAGCCGCAGCAGCCTGACACAATTTCCGAGACCTACATCCTGAACACGAACTCTCGCAAGTTCCACCGTCCAGACTGCTCCTCTGCATCTCAGATAAGCGATGCAAATAGAGAGGAGTATACCGGCACAAGAGAGGAACTTATCGAGCAGGGATATACGCCTTGCGGATACTGCAAGCCGTAAATATCCAATCAGCCTCCTATCCGTATAAGCCTATTTGAGTAGTACACGGGATGTCCCGCTCTGGACGAACCGGGTTCAGGAACGCGCCCTGGCTGACTCGAAAACGGCAAACGCCGATAAGGTACTAAAACGATAGCAAGTAAATCAGTCGCTGCCTACACAAATGGGCAGCGATTTTTTCTTGCCAAAATGTGCGAAACGAATAGAATGGGTATTGTACGATAGATAACATCCATATCAAAAAGGTATTGTGCCTTTCGTACAATTCACAATTTCGCTTAAAGGGCGGACTTCTCGATTCTGAGAGGTCCGCTTTTTTTTGCGTCAAAACAAAAAAAGGAGTGTAAACACAAATGCTAAGAGTTTTTACAATCGTCGCCAATGAGGTCATTGGCTTATCCGCAACGGAATGTACACTGATGCAATTCAGCTACAATCCGGAGCAAATCCATGACCCGGAAAGAGTCCTGCGCAGTGCTGTCAAAGACTATCTCAATACGGATGAAGGCAAACGACAGTTGGAAATAAACTGTGGCTGTTGGAACTGGGGCGATGTCGATGACATTCCCGGCTCGTTCTTCTTGAACTATGGTCTGGCTAAAATCGCTCCGCCGGATGTGAATGTTGTCGTTGACCGCAACGAGAACTTCATGGACGACTACGAGGATTGCGCGGAAGAGTAACAGAAAGGACATAAAAAATGCGTATTTATGCCGCAAACAGCGTATTCATAGAAGTTACGCGCCGGTGCAATATGTGCTGTGCGCACTGCCTGCGCGGAGATGCCGAAAGCATCGATATTCAGGAGAAGTACATCGATGCTTTTCTCGACAGCTTTGAGAAGGGAGCTTATATCAGCTCTCTTACCTTTACCGGCGGCGAAATTTCTCTGAACATACCTGCAATTCGATACACCTTGAAAGCTGTCAAAGAGCGCGGTATCGCCGTTGGAAGCTTTTACATGGTCACTAACGGAAAAGCCGTTGATAAGATGGCTGACCTTGCTATGGCGAGTCTGGAGTGGTGGAATTATTGCGATGACAAGGATGACTATTCGTGTGGTCTTTGTATCAGCAGCGATGATTTCCATGAAGCAATCCCATATGAAAGTAAAAGTATCCTTAGTGGCTTGAAATATAACCGTAACGATAAGGTGACGGACTTTCATCGGGCTTGTTTACTGAACGAAGGGCGTGCTAAGAATCTCGATTCGGATATCTATAAGAAGCGTGAACCTCATGTAGACAAGCTCGAATACGAATTTAGCAAAACCGGCGGCATCGACTTTTACAGCGGCGAGCTGTACTTGAACGCCATCGGTGATGTCGTTTCCGGCTGCGATTTGTCCTACGAATCCCAGAAAAAGTATCGTATCGGCAATGTTATGGATGAAAAATGGTTGGAAAACATTCGTAGCAGCAAATTGTGCATCGAAGAAAACAGCTGAAAAATAACAAAAACAGAAAGGAAGAAATTATGACTATCAATTTAACTCGTGAGGATTTTGAGCAGGCTATCAAATCCGGCGCATCCGTGTTCGAAGGCAACACAATTCTCGATACCGGAAAACCGTCCGGGCGCTACTACCGTTTCATTCGTGTGCCGCTCGCCAATGGCGAGCACAAGATAGATGCCTTGTACGGGCAGCGGTTTTACGGAATCTGGGAAAACAAACCCGTAACATTCAACCAAGAGACACGCTTCCTTTGCCTCGTTGTCGACAATGCCAAAACCGTCAATGAAACATGTGACTTCAAAACGATTTTCTGCCGTTCTTCTTTTACCTCGGATTCTGTCATAGAGGAAATGGCACAGAAGCTGTTCGATATGTTCCGAGAGAATGTGACGGAAGAAGACAAGAAAATTCTCAAGGGCAGTCATTACGACAAGATAGCACGACAGAACGCTTTCTGTCGCATAATAAAGGGGTATAAGAATTATCGCAGCCCTATTGACAGCATTGTTGATGAGATTGGAAAAGGGTCTTGCTTTGGCCTGACATCCACAAACGGCGATGAACTGGTAGTGGATTATCTTGCTAATCCAACCGGCTGGGCGGAGCGAATGATGGAGAAAATCAAAAAGGCAAATTCCGGGCGGCCTGGACGCCTATACGGGATTACATTGGCTGTGGTGGAAGAGTTGACGGAAGAGTATATGAGAAAGTACAATAGTCCGAACACTCAGGAAATCATGTTCAGGCTTCTTGTGGAACTTGCTAAGCAATACAAAACCGTTCGCCTTGTCCTGAACATCAACGGTAAAACGACCGAAGTAAAGTATCCGGTCAAAGGTATGATGAACAGTGATATCCTGTACGGTGGAGGTTTCTCGACTTGTAACATCACCCCGCGCAGTGAAGAAAATCGCATCGAGGAGTTTATCGCGAACAACGATTCGCAACTCGAAGACAATCGCAGAATTCCCATCAAGTACATTCCCGAAGTCTATTACGGGAATAAGTTGATTTGGAAGAATCCGGATTTTGCAAACACCTGATTCCCAAAAAGGAGGAAATCTAAAATATGATTGCCAAAATCGGTAAAATGATGACCAAAAAGGAAGATAAATCGTTTTCCTACGAAGAACTTGCCGCAATGCTGAAAACCAGCCCTGACGCCCTCAAAGCGTTTGAGGACGCCTACAAGGAGCAGGTGTTGGACAGCGGGGCATTATCCGAGAACTTCTTACAGTGGGATACCGCTACTGTCAAGGCTATGCTCGACAAGAGGGTGCCGTTTACGCGGGACCTCGAAGCGCTCATTGACCGTATCGTAGGTGAGTTAACAGATGGTACTCGCCTGTACATCTACAACGAAAAACGCGGCGGATACTATGTGAACTATGCGGCATCTCGATACGCTGTAACGGTAACGAACGATGACCTGAAAAAATACCCGGAAGAACTCAGACCTCAGCTGACAGGAAATCTTGCGAAGGTCGATATTTCGGAGCCATCGTATAAGATTCTGCTTCAGAATTACGCCGAGTACAAGGATGCACGCGATGACCGCATGAAGAAGTTCTACTACAACCAGTTCCGTCAGGGTCTTGATATTCTTGACCTCGACGACTTCACCTACCCGATGCTCGAAATGAATCCCAACACGATGGGATTCTGGCTTCCGCCGCTGGCAAAAGCGTTGTGCGGGAACAAGTTCTTCAGGATTCCTGATACCAAGATTTTGCGTGTTCCGCTGCCGATGCTGCAACTCACTCGCCTTGGCTTTGAAACCATGAATCCAGTGACCAAGGAAATCGTGAACCGCTATTGTAAGCGGATATTCAAGCTGGATGAGCACGAGGATTACTTCATCAAGACCGGAACTTATTCTTCCAAGTATGAGTTCCGCAACGCTCATATCCATGACCCGAAGGAAATCAATGAGATGGGCGAGTATTTCCTGTTCCTGAATCATCTGACCTGTTCTATGGCTTCGCCGTTGAACAATACCTGCTTCTATGGTGCTAATACAACGAACGAGTGGGTGCTAAGGGAATATATCAAGGACAAGGAACACAACCCGACCATCTACAACGGTTTGCCGCTGCACACTGAATTCCGCGTATTCGTCGATTTCGACGCTGATGAGGTGCTTGGTATCAGTCCTTATTGGCGTGCCGATGTGATGAAGGGCAAGTTCAAGAATGCAGGTACGCCGCAGGAACGCCACGACTATGTCATCTATCAGATGCACGAGGATATCCTGCAATCTCGATACGATGACAGTGCTCGGATGATTCTGGAGGAAATCAAGAAGATTCTTCCCGCTGTCGAACTGGTAGGGCAGTGGAGTATTGATGTGATGCGTAATGGTGATGACTATTACATCATCGACATGGCGCTTGCTGAAAACTCCGCTCTGAACGATTGCGTGCCTCAGGAGAAGCTTCGTGCCTACCCGCAGCAGTGGTTGCCTGCGGATACGAACAAATAAATCCACAGATGCCGCTTTCAGAAAGGAGCGTTAATTCATCATGGATACGCTTTCACCTAAAATCACGTTGTTTGGCAAAACGATGAACATCAAGGAGTTTCTTACTCTCCTGTACACAGAAGCCAAAACTTCGGGATACGACTCAAATACTGGAAACGTTTGGTGCCTTGCTTATCAACGTAATGTGTCCACGCCGGGAATCCCGATGGACCAGTTGGCGAAAAAGCAGCGGCTGTATGTGTACGCCGTCACGTTCTTATCCTTTTTCACAATCGGTGTTGCCGGGAAAGCTCCAAAAGGGAACACTCCAAGGGACTTCATCGTTAAAACACCGGATTACGAGCGTGAATTTTGGCTGAGCGACAACATAAACAGCCGAAAAGCCATTCTTCCGGACAAGAGTATGTGGCGCGTTTTCAAGGATATTTACTTTTACATTTCGACCTCCTATGACGCAGGCAACGATGGCGTTCCGTTTGCAGAACTTCTGCAGGAAGAACGTATCAATGCCGCCGCCTATTATGTGGAGGAACACTTTGAAAACTGGACGACTTTGCTTCGCACCACTGTCCCTTACGTCCGGTACACGGATGTCCCCAACACCAAATGAATTCCATCTTACTGGAGCCGCCTTCGGGTGGCTCCTTTTTCTTTTGCCAAAAATTGCGACCGAATGTATAATTAAGAAAAATCAAAGGCGCAGCATGAACTTATAGCAGAGTGTTCGTTTCGGGAAAATGTGGTAAGAATTTCCTCTCATTCATGTTGGGGAGATAGGGGAAAATTGCCACATATTTTAGGTTGCACAAACGTGCGAACCGAATAGAATGGGTATTGTACGATAGATACCATTCCAAATCGAAAAGGCTTTCTGCCTTACGTACATTCACAATTTCGCTTGAAGGGCGGACTTCTCGATTCTGAGAGGCCCGCTTTTTTTGCGTCCAACACAAAAAGGAGCGTAATGACATGTTTGAAATTTGCAATGACAAGACCTATTTTCTGGCCGAAACGACCGCCAAGAACAAAACAATCGAAATCACCCTCGTGAAAGACAGCCACGGTAATCTTCTGAATGAGCACGAGATTAAGCTTGACCTCTGCCGTGCAGTTCTCGAATTGCAGCGCGGCGGCTATATCGTCACGAAGGTCCGTGCCCTTGACTACGACATCGAGAATGTCGTGGATGTGTTCCATCTGCCGGAGTTTGAGGAGGCTCGCGAGAACCCGATGCCCGATATTGTATCCGGCGTTATCACCTCGAACTTTGATTCCGGTGCATCGTTCTATCTGCCGTGCAAGGTGAACAAGAAAACGCGCGAGGTGTTTGCTGTGGAAGTTCCTGCACAGCCCTGCGACGATGACTCGTTCAGCAACGCAACCGTGAATGTCGATGGCGTTGACCGCCGTCTGCTCAATCTCGACACCATCGTGAGCGAGTATGACAGCGATGACTACGATGGCGTTCTCGATGCCCTGTATCATGTTCAGGCAAAGAACGACTACTGGGAGAACGACGGCGAATCTCTGACGGAGCTCATCCACAAATACCGTTGGTATATCCTGAAAGATGCCCTGATGCAGCGTGGCCGCGATGCCGTCACGGATTTCATCGGCACCGACATCAGCAGCAGCGAGTTCAGCCGTGTCCTCGATGAGACGGAAATGGTGATGCCGGACGAAACCTTCGAGAAATTCTGGGAAAAGTACATCTGACCAATACCAACGCGGTGGGGCAAGACACTCCACCGCATTTTTTCGCAAAAATACGCAAACGAACCCACTGTCTAAATCAGACAAGAAGGAGAGCCATATGAGCATTTCACCGAAAAACGAAGCATCTCAGAACAACACCGCCAAACGCCGCGACTATATCTCGTGGGACGAGTATTTCATGGGTATTGCGATGCTGTCAGCGATGCGCAGCAAGGACCCGAACAGTCAGGTAGGCGCATGCATCGTGCGAGACAACAAAATCCTGTCTCTTGGATACAACGGTATGCCGATTGGCTGCGACGACGATATCATGCCTTGGGGCAGGGAAGGAAATGAACTCGAAACCAAGTATATGTATGTCTGTCACTCGGAGTTGAACGCTATCCTCAACGCCGGGAAAGACCTGCACGGGTCCACGATGTATGTCACGCTCTTTCCGTGCAATGAGTGTGCGAAAGCAATCATTCAGAGCGGGATAAAGCATATCGTGTACCTTGACGACAAGTACCGGAATGCGAACAACAATGTTGCTGCACGGCACATGTTCAAGATTGCCGGGGTAGAGACTAAGAAATACGAGCCCAGTGCCCGCAATATTTCGCTGAATCTGTAACCATCATAACCCATAACCGGTCTAAAGACCGCCACAAAAATAAGGAGTAGAACAATGAAAATCCATCATACTGTGCTTGGCGTATGCAGTATCTACGAGGTCGTATCGACACGGCCTTTCGGCTACGAAATCTGGAACATCGGCAAAAGCAATGCCCCCGAAGGATATCTGCCGTTCTGCCGCTTGAGCGCCATACAGCCATTTCCGGGAGGTCGAACCATTGAAACGGATACTTTGCGGGCCCTCAAGTGCGACGGCTTTGACATCATCCTGGATGCCATCGGCTTCGGTCCTGGAAATTCCGCCGAGATGAAGAAGTTCATCAAGAAGCACGAACGCAACCCCCGCAAGAGTTGGGAGTGCGAAAGAATGCGTGCCGCTATCCCGTATCTTGAGAAAATAGGAATGTGATACCATCGAGCCGTCTCCGCATTGGAGGCGGCTTTTCTTTGTTCATCGGCAGATTCCGGCGTCCGCTAATTTCTCTCTCGGTGTTGCATAATCGTGCGAACCGAATACAATAGAAAATGACGACACAACGCAAAGAGGTGAGAACATTTTGGAACAGCTTGAAATAATCATTCCGGGCGGTCAGAAACTCTCCGTCCGTAATTTTGTTGAATGGGAATATAACGGCGGTAAGGCGGATTTTCAGCCGGATGAACATTATCCTTTATGGGGGACTGTTCCTATTGAGGATAAGTTGCGATATATTGCAATCAGTGTGTTTGGTGATTTGGCGAGTTACGGAAAATACGATAACCGAATCGGCGTTACGGACGGTGAATCGGAGCATTACTTCTTCTTCACGGTTCAGGGCAAAGATGAAGATATTCTTCTTGCCTTGAATGTCATGCTGAATGTGATATATACGAGCGCAGAGGGGAAATGCCGCAAGGAAACCGGCACATCTTTCGTGGAACTTCCCCTGATGCAGAGGTTTGATGCCGTCACCCGATACATCGAAGATGAGTTTGAAACCTGCCTTATGATGCTTTCCGATATCCCATACATACAGTGGACCTAAATTCGCAAAAAGTTGTTGCACATTCGTGCGAATTGGGTAAAATGAAAAATGTAAGGTGAATCAGTGGGTGAGTTTTTTGCCCGCATCACGCAAAAAATCGAATACTGATTATGAGAAGCAAGTTCTTTTGAGGACTTGCTTCTTTTATTTTGGGAGGTTTCTATGACGCATAAGAAGTTGCTGGAACGCAATCGAAAAATTACCGATGCACTGCAAAATGGCGCAAAGGTCACGGACCTCGCGCAGGAGCACGGACTCAGCCCACAAACCGTCTACCATATCGCACAGGCTGAGATGGAGAAGCGGCGGAAAGTGACTTTTACGGAGTGGAAGAATAACCGCAACGATGAGATTCGCAACCAGTATCAGGAAGGCGTTTCCGCCGAGGAACTGGCAAAAGCATTTAACCTTAACCGCGCCACGATTTTCCGTATTCTGAAAGGAGGCGGGGATTCCTACCACCGGCATCTTGACACGAAAATCGAGACATCTACTTCGCGCCGCATTAAAGATTTCAAGCATGGATTTGTGGACTACGCGAAGAAGAACCCTAACACGCCAGTCGAGAACCTTGCTCGGGAATACGGTATCAGTCCCTCTTCCGGATTCAAGTATCTTCATGAGGCCGGCATCTATCGCGGAAAAGGTCGGAAGAAAACCACCACTCATAAGGAGTGAACAAGCATGGGGAAAAAGAAAGCAACCCGCAGCGAAATCATTGAGCGAAACGAGAAGATTGTCAAAGACTATGAGGACGGGCTATCGTTTGAGCAGTTGTCCGAGAAATACGGGCTTTGCGTTAGAACCTGCTACCGCGCTCTCGATGAAGAACAACAGGCGCAGCGCATTGCAGAAGAGCAGGACCATACCAATCTGGTCGATAAAATCGTGGCGGAGTATCAGAAGAATACAGCTGTCCGCGACATTGCCGAAAAGTACGGCGTTTCCATATCGTATTGTAGTGCTATCGCGGTTCGGGCCGGAATCAGCAACAAAGAACTCAGTCATCGGCGCATCACCCGCCGTCAACAAAAGCGCAACGATGAAATCTTCGAGAAATACCAGAATGGTATCGACGCCAAAGACCTCGCTAAGGCATACCATTATTCCTTGCCGGGTATTTACAGTATCATCCAGCGCGTTAGAAAACAGAAATGTAAAAGAGACTAAGTCCCCTGCATGATGCTGCAGGGGACTTTTTCTTTTTGTAGTGGAGGGAAATTAAGTGAACGATAATGAACGGGCATTGTTTCGCTATGTCGTGGAAGGGGATATTCGGAAATCTCAGCAACAGGCGAAAATCGTGTTGGAGGGGCTTACTTCTGTCAAGGATAAGGAATTCAAGGAAACCTGTCTGCGGACTCTGGCAAGTAAAAGTCCTACACTCATCGAACTGCCATATAATCTGCAGGGGCTTTTGGTAGCGGAGGATTCGAGCGCTTTCCGAGAAGACCGGTTCCTCATCCGAGACGGCGAGAAAGCGGTCATAGAAAAGATGTGCAAGACGCGCCGTGCTGCGCTGCGGTTGCAGGAGATGGGGATTCACTATACGAGTTCTCTTTTACTCATGGGCGAGCCGGGAACCGGAAAGACTGAGTTGGCGCGGTATATCGCTTATACGACGAACCTTCCTTTCGTGTACACAAATTTCTCCGGTATGGTGAATTCCGCTCTGGGCAAAACACAGAAGAATATCGGTATGGTATTCGACTATGCAAGAAAAAGTCCGTGCGTGCTCTGCCTCGATGAGATTGACGCTATCGGGACACGGCGCGGCGGCAAGGACGATGTTGCGGAAATGAACCGTGTGACGATTGCCTTGATGCAGGAACTCGACCGACTCGGCAACGACATCATCCTTATCGGGACCACGAACCGTCCCGATACGCTGGACGACGCTCTGTTTCGGCGTTTTACCTTCGGGCATGCAGTAAGACCTCTGTGCCGGGACGATGCGCGTACCCTCGCAAGGATGTTCTTTGCGTCAGTAGGGTATTCGGCATCCGAGACGGAAATCGAGACTTTGCTCGATGACACTTCACAGTATTATACCGCAAGCAAAATCACGAATCTTTGCATCGACCATATCATCGACTGGGTTGCAAATCAGGAGGATACACCATGCATCGGAAAAGTTTAACCGGAGAAGCAAAGCTGAACCGCGATAAGGCAATGCTGAACGATTATATCGCCGGTATGCACATCGCGGAATTGGCTGAAAAATACAGTATCGGCTGCACAAATGTTCGGAAAAGCCTTGAAAAGTTAGAGGGATTTGCTGCTGTGCGCCGCAATGACCGCAAAAGCCCGAATCGAAAACCCAACAATCAGAAACGATTGTCGAAAGCCGACATGGAGCAGCGGAATATTGAGATTGCGCAAGACTACAAAAACGGGGCCTGGACCTTTGAAATCGCAGAGGAATACAATCTTTCGAGACAACAGGTTTATCATATCTTGCGCAGAAGCCCTGATTATACTCCGCATAAAGAGAATATCGGGTCAGCTGTACAGTTCAAGAAACGCCAGCGCAATGCTGAAATCGTTGCGGATGTCAGGGCAAATCCGTACATGACTGTCGGGGAAATCATGGATAAGTATGGGTTATCGGAATCCACCACCTATCAGGTATTTCGTGAAGCGGGGCATCCGATTTCGGGTGGTCTTGTCCGTTTCGGTCCTGAACCGCCCATGAATATCCCGGAATTCAAGCACAGCCCGAAAGTATTGGCGCTGCGGAGTGAAGCTTTGGAAAACACCAAAACCCCGGAGGAAATCGAAACGCGGAACAACGATATCCTGAAAGACTACAAAGCGGGTGTCAAGGTAGAGAATATCGCAGTACGGTACAATGTCACGCCGCGATTCATTGCGGGGCTTATACAGAAATACCGGACACATCATCCTCTCTACCGCAAGAACCTGCGCGGCAACGCTAAAATGAGGAAGAAGCTGCCGGAAGAAGTCTGCGAGGGGATAGCGGTAGAATACCAGAACGGGAAAAGCGTCTCCGACATTGCTAAAGACCATAAGATTGCCGTGGGTCAGACCTATAAGATTTTGCACGACTACGGAAAGCTTTCTGAATCGCTGGCAGAAGCAGAAACCCGTAAAGCCACGCAAAGCCGTTCTCCTATCACAGATAATGTAAAAGCCCGCAACCGGGAATTTGCGGAATTTGCACGGATGAATACCGGCAAAAATCTGCGTGACCTTGCGGATATATATGGTATCTCCTACAGCACGGCTGTAAATATCGCAAAGTCCGAAAACATCCATAAACGGGCGGGGGTGGTTGTACCGTGAAAGATTTCGAGTGGCGGTATCGCAGGCATCGTGGCACGGTAGCACAGGAATGTCCCCGCGTTGCTGCTATGTGGAATCCGACAGCCAATTCTGTATCGCCAGAGGAAGTCACCTGCGGCAGCAATCGCAGAATTGCTCTTATCTGCCCAAAATGCGGATACGGAAAGAACGGAGAATGGCGTCCCTCTATCGCCGGTGCCTGTCGAACAGGCGGCGGATGCCCGGCGTGTTCCGGAAAAGTCCTTGTCGAAGGCGTCAATGATGTAGCTACCGTTCATCCCGAAATTGCTGCACAGTGGCATCCGACACTTAATGAGTTCCCGCCCACGCGAGTGACTTCCGGAAGCGCAAGGCATGTATACCTTGTCTGCAAGGATTGCGGGTACGGCGCAAACGGAGAATGGCATCCGATGATTGCTTTTGCCTGCGGGTCCGGGGAAGTACATACCGGATGTCCAGAATGCGCCAGAAACTCACTGAGAAAGGTCATGAGAGCCCACTACGCCAAAACAGCAAGGAAACCTGTAGTATCAGTTGCATGCCCTCAAATCGCCGCTTTGTGGCACCCTGACAATGAATTCGGCCCCGACATGTATACGACCGGCAGCTGCAAAAATATCCCGCTCGTATGCCCTGTATGCGGGTACGGCAAAGACAAAGACTGGACGCCTTCGATTGCTGACATTTGCCGGAAAGGCGCAAAGTGCCCGTTTTGCGGAAACATCGTGAGGTAATACCCTTGTACAGACAGAAAAACAAGACGCCCTATAACATGGCGGGTCAGATGAAGGTAGGTCTGATTGGCGAATCTGTCACCATGCACTATCTTGACTACTACTGCGAAACGCACAAGGACAGGATTGCGGGATTTTCGGATGTACGGGATGACAAGAAATATCAGGAAGACGACATTGACTTCGTTGTATACCGGAAGGACGGTTCTTCATTCACGGTGGAAGCCAAGGCTGACACCTACAAAACTGGGAATGTATTCCTCGAAACAGCGGTGAATAGTTTTGCTATCGGGGAAGATGACAAACTGCTGCGGTTTGGAAAATACCAGAAAGCGATAGCCAAGCACTCAAAGGGATGGCTGTACAAGGAAGCCGACTATATCTTTTATTATTTCATCGAGACCAGGCAGATATATGTCTTTGAGCGCATGGCGGCAATGCACTACCTCGATTTCGCTCTATGCTCGGATACGGTGTTCGTCCACGATGAACGGAGACCTTTCGGGAGGGCTGCGGAAAACAAAGAGCAACGAAGTAACTACATGCAATACTACGGTACAGGCTTTTGCGTAAACGCGGAACAGATGCGCCGTTCTGATGTCATCGACCACCGAATGCATCGCGTCGGCAACAGGAGTCTGCGATTTCCGGAACACATCGAGTCCGGGAAAGTGTTTGAACATTTTGTAAATCATACTTGTATTTGATACACTTTCACGCCAAAATATGGTATAATGCAAGTACAGAAACAGAAAGTACTATATGTTGTGCTTATGCACAACATTTTCCGTTCTGGACACTGTATGTGGCACTTTTGTGTTGACAAAATATGCGAATTGCAGATAATTGGTAATAGGGTAATTTACCTACTTTTCGGGAGAGTTACTTCTTCCGAATATGCTTCTGTAGCTCAGATGGCAGAGCAGCTGTTTTGTAAGCAGCAGGTTGCAGGTTCGAATCCTGTCGGAAGCTGATGCCGGGAAGATGACCTCCACGCGGTCGGCATCGGGCAACAGGCTTAACCTCCCTTAGCTTGGCAAACATCTTCGCAGATAACATAAAACTCTTAGAAGATACCAGATATGCTCCGAAACAACATCATAGTTTTACACACACTTACATACACATCTGCTTGCAGCTGGTTGTAGAGCGGCAGCAAGCATCGTATCTGGCATCCCATAAGAGTTGCCGCTCATAAAGACAGCCTCCTCGCGGCGAGCGGCGGTAACACGGGTATTGAGCTCCCCGTGGCGAATGTCTTTTCTCTTGGGTCGTTAGCTCAGTCGGCAGAGCATCGGACTGTTAATCCGAGCGTCGCTGGTTCGAACCCAGTACGACCCGCCACGCGGAGTATAGCAAAGGTAGCTTACCAGCCCCATACGCTGGCGGTTGCAGGTTCAAGTCCTGTCTCCGCACCCATCGTCCATGCCATGACGTTAAACCGGCTATTCATGTCAATCGGTCAGACGTAAAATGACCGAAATATTCTGGTATCGAATACGAAGGTTGCAATGCACCATGGTTAATTCGCCCGCAGCGCACGGGAAAAGGTGGTTCAACTCCACCTGCCAGAGCCATGACCTGTTGGAAGCGATTCTAGCAGGTCAAATAAAACAGGGAGGGCACTCCGATGCAGTAATTACCGCGTCCGAATGTCAAAATCAAGGAAAGGGTCACACCGATGTACTGATTTACCTGATGGCGGGCAGCTCCCGCCTTAAAACACCATAATAGGTAGCGCCTATCTGAGTGCGTCCATACCTCGGCGCACTCAGCCACCCGATGGGACAGCCTCCACGCGGCGGGTGGTGGACAGCGACTATGATTGTCACTGACGAATGTCCTTTCAGGAACCACATTGCATTCCCTGTGCAAGCGGTATCCTAAACGGTCAGGAAGCTGTGTGGGCGAGTGCTTCCTCTTGTGCTTCGGCGCAGAAATAACAAATCTCGTCCCGCTAAGCATGCATCGTACGAGCATCCCCGTAAAGCCGGGGCGCAGCCAGACGCGACATAGCCGAAAAAGGCGAGACTGCTGCGCGGCATCTGGTAAGTTAGCCGCAGTCTTACACAGCCCATAGAATTCCGTTGACCCGAATTGACAGGGAAGTAACGGCAGGGCTCGAATTGAAGTTGACCAGTGTCCAAATGCTTTTCCGGATTCTTTCGCATCGTCCACGCAGAGATTCGCGGAATCGCTAAGAGGCACAAAGATGATGTTTCGGGGATGACGACCTACTAAACGGACATCATGGCGGGGCTAAGAGAGGGTTCACCCGCTTTTTCTCATGCAGGTATCGTATAGGGGTTAATACACCAGCCTTCCAAGCTGGTCACGCGGGTTCGAATCCCGCTGCCCGCTCCATCGTCGCCGTCACCGTACGCCACGACATTAAATTTGGCGAGCATGGTCCACTTGTGGTCCGCTGTCCGAATGCCAATGGACAGCCTCTAAAAGAATAGGCAAACAGGTGCTGCACCTGAAGGTATCCGAAAGTCTCGGCATCAGTCGCGAATGGTGCTGAAAAACATCGGAGAGGATACAGCGCAGAATCCTCCGGGGTTGCTACCGGATTGTGCTGGACGCGAGGTTGGCTTCCTCGCTGAGGGGTGATAACCAGCATAAAACACCCTACCGTGCTTGGTTAGTTCAGTTGGTAGAGCAGCGCATTCGTAACGCGCAGGTCGGCAGTTCGAGTCTGCCATCAAGCTCCACGGTCCGATTGGGTGACGCGCTCTTTGAGAATCCGCCCAAGAAGCTGTCAGCGGGGGCATGCACTTGCTGACGGTTGGCTAAGTCCTTACGGAAGTCGTCGTAGCCGGAACCGAACACGAATAGGCAACGTAAAGCCCCGTATGACAGAGCGCTATCTGCCACAGTGCATGACAACTCTAAGTAGGAAGGAGATGATTCCGATGGAGCAGGCAATTATCAACGTCGAAGGCACATCAACGATTGAAACCGCAGCGGCGGCTAAGAAGCTGATTGAGACCTTCGGAAGTCAGAACATCCGTGCTCTCTCGGTCAAGCGCATAAACGAGAATGGTAACGAAGTCGTTGTTGAACTCGATTTTGTACCAGGTCTGGCACCGCATCTGCACGGCTTCGCTTTGCAGGTCAATGGCTTAACTGCGGGTTACGATGGCACCGGTCCCTCGAACCTGTACGAAGTACTGCAAGCAGCTGGCGTCGATGAGCGCCTTCTGACGCGTGAGGATATCACGCAAAAGAGCGCCAAAACCATTCCGCTGCATCTGGAGCGCGAGGTCAAACAGTACGGCGAACTTCATTACGTGTAATTACTGGCGGGTCATTCCCGCCATCATGGGGGCATAGCTCAGCTGGGAGAGCACCTGCTTTGCAAGCAGGGGGTCGAGGGTTCGAATCCCTTTGCTTCCACCACCAGACACATCTCCATCTTGGAAATCGTCTCTGGGCGTGCATTGTACTGTTACACAAGCGCAGTACGGTCATTTATTTGGTGCGGTACTCCTTAACTACACCACGAAGACGATAATCCTGCCCGCACCGCCCCCACCTGAGGGTCATTTACACAGGGTTACGTCAAGCCGAAAACATCATGCCGAGTGGCGAAAACGGCTGCGGCATGGGCGAGACAAATTCGTCTCGTCAGCCATCTTTTGAGAGCGACCTCCACGCGGTAGATGGCGGGCAACGCAGATTTCTGCGGCTAACACTCTCCGATTCTTGGATAGGTGTCCGAGTGGTTTATGGAACTGGTCTTGAAAGCCAGAGATGCATCCGCGTCCGTGGGTTCGAATCCTACCCTATCCGCCATTGCAGTCGGATACACTCTGTACCCGGCTGCTTTTTCGTATCTTTGCGTTGTTTTTTATCGTAGCAGAATCATTTTTTCCCGACAGGAGTTTTCTTTGATTTTGTTGCGATTTGTGAACATTACGTTAATCATGGTTGTACTCGGTATACTTTCAAGGAAATATGTGGTATAATGCATATAGAGCGACAGGGAAAACGAAATATCAGAAGTCCTCCGCTCTTCACATCGTTTCATTGATGTGGGGACTCACCCCACACAGTAAAAAAGGAGAAGTAAAATCATGCGCAAAAAGTCTATGATGAAGAATGTGCTTGCAGTTGCCATGGCTGCTACAGTCGCAATCTCTGTTACCGGGTGTAAGGGCAAGAAGAATCAGGATGCTGTCTCTTCTGCTCCTGCGACCAGCCAGAGCGATTCCGCAAGCACCGTACAGTCCGAAACCCCCGACACTGCCGAGAAGGAAGATACCAGCGCGGCGGCGTCCGAGAGCAAGCCCGATTCCGATGCTGCCAGCACCGAGAACAAGACCACTGAGTCTGGGGCTGCTTCCGACAAGGCTGAAAAGCCCGCTGCCAGCCAGAACGCGAACCCCGACAATGTTTCTACCAAGGACGGTCCCGCCAAGGCTCCCGTCTACAACACCCATAAAACAACCACCGGCACCAAGACTCCTGCCCAGAAGCCTGCTGCAGTGACTCCCGCTGCCGCTCCTGCCGAGAAGAAGTCTCAGCCCGTCTACACCTTCACCGTGCGCCATCATGACGCCACCTGCACCACGCAGGGCTATGATGAGCATATCTGCAACGAGTGGGGCGGCATGAACTACAACGACAACTATGTTGCCGCCAAGGGTCATAGCTGGGATAACGGCACCGTGACGAAAGCTGCCACCTACACCGAGACCGGCATCAAGACCTTCAAGTGCAAGGATTGCGGTGAGACCCGTACCGAGGAGATTCCTTCTCTGGACAAGACCTACCACATCCTGCAGGTCGTTGCTCCCACCTGCACTTCCGAGGGCTATACCATCTATGAGTGCAATGAGGTTCCGGGTCTTACTTACAAGGGCAGTTTCACCGACAAGACCCCGCACACCTATGATGAGGGTGTTGTGACCAAGGAAGCGACCATCTACGAGAAGGGCGTCAAGACCTTTACCTGCTCTGCTTGCGGTGATACCTATACCGAGGATATCCCGATGGTGGAGAAGACTTGGCACAAGGGTGATACGGTTGCTCCCACCTGCACTGAGCAGGGCTACACCGTCTACATCTGCGACCAGGACGCCACGCTGACCGAGAACCGCGATTTCGTGGACGCTCTGGACCATGATTGGGGCGAGGGTGTCGTCACCAAGGCCGCTACCTGCACTGAGGATGGCGAGAAGACCTTTACCTGCTCTCGTGACGGCGCGACCAAGACTGAGGTCATCCCGGCTGTGGGTCACAAGTGGGACGATGGTACTGTCACCACGCCCGCTACCTGTGAGGCTTCTGGCGTGAAGACCTACAAGTGCCTGAACGATGGCTGCACCGAGACTAAGACCGAGGAGATTGCCGCGCTGGGTCATAACTACGATGACGGCGTTGTCACCAAGGCTGCTACCTGCACTGAGGATGGCGTCAAGACCTTCACCTGCCAGAACGACAAGAGCCATACCTACACCGAGGTCATCCCCGCAACCGGTCACGATTACGATGATGGCGTTGTGACCACCAAGCCCACCTACACCGAGAACGGTGTCAAGACCTTCACCTGCCACAACTGTGGTGATACCTACACCGAGAGCATTCCGGCTCTGGGTTACACCTACAACGAGACCGTGGTCGCTCCCACCTGCACTGAGGACGGCTATACCATGCACGAGTGCGTGGAAGATGCCACCAAGTCCTTCAAAGACAACATCGTCCCTGCGCTGGGTCATGAGTACAAGGAAGTCACTACTCCCGCCACCTGCAAGGACGCTGGCAGCGTAGATAAGGTCTGTGAGCGCTGCAACGATAAGCAGCATGTCCGCGATATCCCCGTCAATGAGGAGCATCAGTGGGACGAGGGCGTTATCACCAAGGAGCCTACTGCCACCGAGCCGGGCATCAAGACCTATACCTGCACCGTCTGCAACAAAACCAAGACCGAGAGCATTGCCAAGGTCCATGTCCACGAGTACACGGGTCTCGGTGAAATCGTCAAGGAGCCCTCTTGCGAGACTGAGGGCGAGCGTTGGATGTACTGCACCAATGATGGCTGCGACAGCAAAATTCTCGCTCCTATGCCCGCTATCGGCAGCCACGACTGGGACTTCGAGCACACCGAATGCCTGAAAAAGGCTACCTGCACCGAGCCGGGCACTATGCTGATGCACTGCAAGCGCGATGCTTCCCATACCATGACCTACTCCTATGGTGGTACTGGTCATATTTGGGATGAGGGTGTCATCACTACCCAGCCCACTCATGACGAGTACGGCGTCAAGACCCTGCATTGCAAGAACTGCGATGCGACCATGACCGAAAAGGTCCTGCCCACCAAGTACACCTTCACCGTTACCGTTGTCCCGCCGACTTGCACCGAGGACGGCTACACGATGCACAAGTGCAATGAGGATGACAGCTTCTCTTACAAGGACAACATTGTACACTCCACCGGTCACCATGCCGAGATGCGTGTCATTGAGCCTACCTGCAAGGAAGAGGGTCGCACCGAAATCTACTGCACCGTCTGCGGTGAAGTGAGCACCGTTCTCTCTACCACGCCCAAGAAAGACCATACTTGGGATAACGGTGTCGTTACCACCGAGCCTACCACTGAGCATGAGGGTGTCAAGACCTACACTTGCACTGGCTGCGGCGAGACCAAGACTGAGTCCATCGCTCGTCTGCCCGCAAGTGCCAAGGTGGCTGCAAACCCTATCGTAGCCGGGGCTGAGCCTGTTGTCGAGGTTCCGGCGCAGGAAATGAGCGCCGAGAGCATCAACGCCGAGACCTATGTCGCAGAGACTCCGGTTGAGTCTGCTGTACCTGCTGAAACTTCTTCCGAGCCCGTTGCTCCTGATGAGCCCACTGTACCTGCTGAGACTCCTGCAGAGCCTGCCGCTCCTGTTGAGTCTGCCGAGACTTCCGAGGACAGCACCGACACCAAGCAGGAAGATGCCGACATGCCTAAGGAGACCGAGGCTGAGGTCGTAATCGTTGATGGCGCTGCGGAGTAAATCTCCCGTTTCCAACACTACAACATAGGTCCGCAAAGACCTGAATCCTTCGAGGCTTGCCGGGAAACTGGCAAGCCTTTTTTATTGCCTGGCAGACTTGCATGGTGCTGCTTACGAAACAAAGAAAGGTGATACGAATGATTGATTATATTGAGAAAGCAAAGGCGTTCGCCATGATGGCGCACAAGGGCCAGACCGACAAGGCAGGGGAAGACTACTTCACGGCGCATGTGGCCGTTGTCGCAGACGGCGTTGAGCCTGACCCGCTGGTGAAAGCTGCCGCCTACCTGCACGACACGGTGGAGGATACCGGCACCACGATAGATACCATCAGAGCGGAATTCCCTCAGGAAGTGGCTGAGGCGGTCTCTGTACTGACTCGGAAAAAAGATATGACCTACGCAGAGTATATCTGGCATGTTAAGCAAAACGACATTGCCGTCAAGGTAAAACGCGCAGACCTCGTCAGTAACATGGACCTTAACCGAATCCCGTATCCTCTCACAAGCAAAGACCTTGCACGAGAAGCCAAGTATCTCCGTGCCTACAAGATGCTTGATGGCAGAAAGACAGTCTCTGCCGTAAACCCCTATGCTCTGTATGACTATCTCATTACCTGCGGATGGGAGAATGACCCTACTGAGAATTCCGCATCCGAATCTCCCGTTCTGAAAGCGCCTTCAGGCTCCTACAAGGTGCTGGTTCCCCTTGATATGCAGCGCACAGACTACGAGCAGCGCCTCAGAGACGCTCTGGAAACGCTTTGTTTCTTCGAGGCGGCACCGATGTGCGATATCCTCGAAACGCTCTTATACTGGACGCCAGCACCCGCAGAGAGCAAGTCCTGAGCCGAGGAAACGCCATTTTAGAAACTTGCAAAGACTCGCGTTTGTGTTGCTGTTGTTTTTGGCTGCTTTCTGAAAGTGCAGTTTCAGCACTGATTCGCACAAGACGAATACGACAAGCAAGCGAGCAAAATGCGACTCGCCCAGATGTTAATTGTTTGTGAATCATACTTGTACTCGCTACAAATTTGCATCAAAATATGGTATAATACAATCATAAAAACAGCGATAAAATGTGATATTCGCTGCAAAATCAAGCCATGTAACTGTCGTCTGCTTTTGCGGACGACATACTATGCTCCAGTGGCGGAATTGGCATACGCAGCGGCTTCAAACCCCGTTTTTCTCCGGGTTCGCCTCCCGGCTGGAGTACCAAAAATTTTAGAATCGATTTTATAGGAGTGTGTCCATGAACATCATAAACGCAGTGACCATCGGAAAACTCATCGCCGCGCATCGTGAAGGTGACGAGGAAAAATTCAGGGCTTATGTCGAGTTCATTGCCGAAGCCTATGAGCAGCAGGGAAATGACCGTGCCGCTAACATCATCCGCAGCAACTATACCGGTGACTATGGTGAGCAGGGGAAGGTCGTTCTGGATGAAGCAACAGAACAGACTACATACTACGAGACGGGCTGGTATGAACCTGACATTTTGGGGTCCGGTGGCTCCTATCGCGGAGTTACAAAAACAAGCTCAGAGGAAGAAGCGTTGCAACGGCTGCTGAAACACTCTGCCGACTATGCACATCGTATCACTGTATATAAGAAAGACGGCAAAACCATAAAGCGGGAAATCGCCGAGTATGACCAGTGGGAAAAGAAGTGGAGGACAACCTGATGCAGTGGAATGTATTTTCTCTCGAAGCCGTTAAAGAGGCATTAAAACCCAAGTTTGTGTTGGAGAAAGTCCGCTATGTGACGGACGACGAAGAGTACGGCGAGGGCGAGTCTACGCGCTTTGTTTTCCGCAATGTAGAAGAGATGCCGGAAATCGACTATATTAAGCGGACCATCTGCACATTCATTCAGGACACCTACATTCACTTCAAGGACAAGAGCCTCAAGCCGATGCGCCTTTGGCAGGATAATCTCAACGAAAGCGAAGACCATATCCGTTATTCCACGAACAGCCTTGTGTCGCCGCCGCTGGAACTCATTGGCGAAACATACATTTCTGACGAAAGCTACACACACAAGTGGCTGGTAGCCCAAGGAGGAATTGAACTTCTTGAGAGAGCGTCCATCACCATCGACGTAGATGTCATCTATGCCTATAACAATGTCGATAAGGTTGAGAAAAGTTCCGAAGACGGCGAAGTACATGGCGTTCTCATCAACAGTACGATGTATCTGCGTGAATCGGAAATCAAACAGGTTGCTCGGCTTATCAAGGACGAAAAGCTCCGTAACCGCGTATTGACGCTGATGCGCTCTCATCGCCGCATTGTGTCGGCTCCCGAAAAAGAGAATCGCAATATTCGGGAAGTTGCTTCTGCGCAGATGCTGAGTCAGGAGTAATCGATGGAGCATAGAATTTCAGAAGTCGGCGCTCAGATGCTCAAATATCAAGAGCAACTCGCCAGAGATTATGGATACAAGCCTATCCCACGCACCTTTTTCTGCGATGTGAGAGCCGAGTTTCAAAAGGCATTGCCGGAATGGTGCAATGTGTCCGGTGACACGATTTCGCTCGAAACCGCTGATGGCACAGTCATTACCAACGGGTACAACCGTATCGTGATTGGTGACTATGGTGCATTTGTTGAGTTTTCCCGCGTCCAAGCCTGTATGCGCCGCCTCAAAATCAAAGAAGGGCAAATGTATCGCGCAAAAGACCCTCGCTATGCTGAGCATGTCAAATATCTCTGGCTTACGGCAGATGATGGTTCGAATGTGAAGGTTTATGAACAAAAGCGTCCGGTAGAATACGCTGATTATAAGTCGGGAATGCTGTATGTCAGTGTATATGAGGTGTTCCCACACATCTAAGAAAATCAAAATATGAAGTTTTACCCAGTTCAGGGTTGGTTTTTTATCGAGAGTGCCGTAAAGACTACTGGCTCACGGAGGTAACCGACAATGACTGACTCAGACAAAGCAATTGCATTGCGCCCATCATACTGGGCAAGCGTATCTGGCGGAAAAGATAGCCTGTATATGCTCAATTACATACTGCACAATCTGGACAGATACCCGCTTGACGGCGTGGTTCACTTTGAACTCGAAATCGACTACCCGTTTATACATAACGTTATCGACTATATGGAAACGGAGTGCAAGCGAGCTGGCATCCAATTTGTGCGAATCAAGCCGAGGAAAACGTGGGAAGAATTGTATGATAAATGCGGTTTCCCAACAAGAAAAGTAAGATGGTGTAACGGTCACTATAAACTTGATGCAAAGCGGCAACTATCCGAATGGCTGAACGAAGTCGGTTTTTATGTAGTGCATTACATAGGCTATTGCGCCGATGAAGAACACCGTTTTAACAAGCGGTTGAGTTCCAAAAAGTTAGAGATATACCCTCTCGCAGAAAACGGCATTAACGAGGATGTGATTTTGGAATGGGCAAAGACACAGCCGATTTTCAACAACTACTACAAAACCAACAAGCGCTGCGGTTGTATGTATTGCCCCATGTCTTCGTATTTGAATTTCGCATATCTGTATAAATACTACCCCGAAAATTTCCGGTATATGCTCGAAAAAATGCGGGAGACGGAAGAATTGAGAGAGAAAGAGCTTGGTAGACCGTTCTCTGTGATTTCATCGAATCCCAAATATAATGCGGATTACTTGGAACACATCGTCAAAACGAAATGGCTCAAAAAGCTCAATGAAATGGAGATGACCAACAATGACTATGTCGATGCGCATTGCGTCGGTGTGGATGTGGATGGTAACATCACTGTCCACTGGGTTGCATTAAAGAGTATTAGCAAAACGGTGTTTTCCAACGCAGTTGACGCTGCCAAGTATGCCGCAGAAATGTCGGATTATTATGATAAGCACTACTCCTTTGGCGGCAAGCAAATCAAAAGAACACAGTGGAAACATTTTCTTGAGAAGGACTAGGCATGGGCAAGCACAAGAATAAAAAGCGCACACCAATAGGTTCACTTCCTCAAATCCTCGCGTCTTTGGCGCAGATAAACCCAAAAAATCTCAACCATAAGTTGGTTCCGGCATGAAGAAGTAAAACAGGAGCGGATATGAGTTTACACGGAGAGCCCTTGTTTGAGGGACTGAATTTTAAGGATTTGTTCGGGAAAGAACTTATTGTCGATAAAGTGTTCTGGAGTTATGACGGCATTTCGCTGCTCTGCGTATGCAAGGATGAGGACGAAAAATTGTATTTCTGTAACTGCACAGAAGTGCGAAGCGAAGAGCGTTGGGTCCTGTATCCGGCAACAGAGCAGCAAATCGAACAAATCGTCAGTAAAAGCAAGACCCCGGCCGAAGTATTCCGGGATAGCCGTGTAGTGTATATATATACCATCGGCTTGGATACAGACCAAGGAACATTGAGGGAACTGACTGTCGATGAACTGTCAGATGCAGACAAACTTCCGGAAGGAGAGTATGTGTAAATGAGCAAGCACGAACTCGGCGCAGACCGCGTTTTCCACGAAGGTGCTGGTTACTGCGAATAAACATCAACCACAAGTTGATTGACCAGAACCACAAAAGTGGTATAATGTAAACAGAACGAAACGAAAGGAGACAACCGAAGATGCTGTGCAAGACTGTTAATGCTATGTCGTTTGCTGAGTATAGTTATGAATCTGAATTCGAGTCCTACGAATCCAGCTTTGTTTCCTATACCCATCGACAGGCAAAAACAGACCTCGAACGGCTGCGGTGCGTCTTCTGACGGCATTTGCATTCCGAACGCTGCTTGTCGATTCATTTCGGCAGGCAGCGTTTTTTTGTTGCCTGCAATACAGAAAGGCAGCAAAAGAAAATGAACGTTCCAACCATCGATATCCAGCAAACAGGTGCCAATATCAAGGCACTGCGAAAAGCGGCAGGCATCAAGGTAAAGGATGTGGCGGATACGCTCGGTGTCTCCACACAGGCGGTAGCCAAATGGCAGGCAGGCACTGCACTTCCTACCATCGACAACCTTGTGATTCTCGCCGCGATGCTCAATACGAAAATTGATGACATCCTTGTCATCGCATAAACCCTCGCCGCAGGATTGCGGCTATATGGCCGAATAGACGAATTGGTTAAGTCGCAAGCCTTTCACGCTTGAGAGTATGGGTTCAAGCCCCATTTCGGTCACCATCTGCTTCTGTAGCTCAGTTGGTAGAGCAGTAGGTTGAAGCCCTATGTGTCGCTGGTTCGATTCCAGCCGGGAGCACCACGAGGCTTAATGCCTCCTCATATGTGCCGGTATGCAAGCGGTCAAAGCAAACTGTCTGTAAAACAGGTCTGTTACAGTTCGTAGGTCCGAATCCTACCCGGCACACCATAAGGCCCCTTCGACAAGTTGGTCCAAGTCGCCAGCCTCTCAAGCTGGAGTCGGCAGTTCGAGTCTGCCAGGGGTCATACAAGCACCCACAACGAGATAGTAAAGTTTAGAGTTCGGTAGTCAACTTTATTGTTTAACAAAACGGGTGCAAATCTGCAGAGGTCGCCTAACGGTAGGGCAACGGATTGCTAATCCGTCGTCGGGTCAATTCCCGGCTTGCGAGTTCGAATCTCGCTCTCTGCGCCATATGCTCATGTGGCCGAGTGGCCGATGGCAGCGGTCCAGAAAACCGCCGGTGAGAAATCGTCCGAAGGTTCGAATCCTTCCATGAGCGCCACTGCCTCTAAAATCTCCGATTACAGTCGAGGATTTTAGGGGCACTTTTTTGTTTGTGTCTTATTTGTTACGATTCGCTGTTCATGGTTGTACCGAATACACATTTGTGGTATAATGCTAATAAAGTAACGGAGGTGCGCCATGATTTTTGAAATGACTAAAAAGCAGTATCAGCTGTTTTTGCATGTCATGCAGGTAATGCAGACATTCTACGGCAATGATTTTTCTTCCATCTGCAAAGAGGTGGGTGACGCCTACGGTGTGCATGATGCCGATATTGAAAAGGCGTATACGATGTTCACGGATTTCAAGGTCACCGCTCCCGTACCTCCCATGCAAAACGCAGCGAAGGAGATTTATCATACTGCGCTCTCGGCAACGAATATCGAGGCAGAGAACAAGGAGAACCCGTATACTAAGCGCATCGACATGAACGAAAGTGCTTGGGTAAAAGCTGCTGCCATCCTCGATGCGTATTCCAGAATCCTGATGGGACAGTTCGGCATCATCTATGAGGTTCTCGATATAGCTGATACCGACAACAAACCGCAGCTGCAGGCGTATCATGACGCTCGTTGGGGCGGCATCGGCATAGCGGAAGCCCGTGACCTTCTGATTCCACAGCTGAGAAAACTCAGGGTTGGCTGGAATGGCAATTTCGGCATCTCCAACGCAGGGCTTGCCTACAACAGCAAACTTGCCTATGAGATGCTCAAAGCAATCCTGTATGCGTGCAGGCAAGGGGACGGCACCGTTCTGAAAGTAACGGACGAGCCGCTGATGTATGCGCCCGGCAAATCAAATATTCATGCGTTGTAAAGCATTTTTTAAAGAAGGAGATTTGATGAAAGCAAACTACAAAGTCGTAAACAACCGTCAGGCGCAGTTGAAAAAGGTCATTCAGAATCTTGAGCCTACGGGTGTGTGCGCGTTCCTCATGTTTCGCTACTATGTTATGCAACTGATGGCCGAATCGGAAGCTGCAGGTGGGCTGAATGTACCGCTTAGCGATTCCGCTGAACTGCGAGTGAGTGACAATGTCGATGGGTTCTTCTCCAGTGCGAAGGATGAGGCTGTTTCGAATTATCTTGACCCTGACGACGAATCTAAGGATGTCATCATCCATTTCGATGGCACTCCGGAAGAATTCTCCAAGGAACTTGAATCGTACATTCTCGTGGCTATGGTTAGCAACTTTGAGCACGCATTCCTCGATTTTTCGGATGTCACTGGTATCAGCCGTGGGCACTTCGAGTTGGCTGTCGCAAAATTTATGTCCGAATACGAACAGACAGAAGGAAAGGTCAACAGCTTTTGTGACTACGAATATGAGGAGTGATGAGTTGTGACGGTTCTCGAAAATGCACTTGTGGTAAATGACGGCAAAGCGGTCGTCATTTCGATTAAGCGTGAATGGCTCTCTAAAATCATAGCAGGTGAAAAGACTCTCGAAGTCCGCAAATCCCGCCCTTGGGAAATCTCGTTTCCGTTCGCAGTATTCTGCTATGAGACGAAGGCAAACGGCGGTGCAGGGGAAATCATCGGGGCCTTTACCTGCGAGGACATCGACCAGCTGAACTGCCTGACAGGATTGTCTCCTTACTATGCAGACGGCGAAAAGCTGTCCGGTATGGCGGATAAGTTTATTCGGGAAAGCTGTATCGATATAGCCACGCTGTTCGAGTATGGCAACAAAACCGGCATGCTGTATGGCTGGAATATCTCAAATGTCCGCAAACTTTCTCTGCCCATGCATCAGCTGCACCTGAAACGCGCCCCGCAATCGTGGCAGTACATCAACCTGAACGCAAACGATATCGAAAGCGTAGCTGCCGCCAGCGAGTGAGCAGGAAGCGTAGCTGCGAAGAAATTGGCGAAGGCGAAAGCGTAGCTGCATCTTAAAATCCCCCTTGCACAGTTGTGCGAATCGAATAGAATAGTAAGTGCATGATAGATACCATCTTCTGATTCCCCATACCGGTAGATTCACAATCTGTTATGTGCTTAGAGCAGACTCTCGAAATGAGGGTCTGCTTTTTTGTTTCCATTTTAGAAAAGGAGGTAAACCTTGAATACCAAAACATTTACGAAATTTGCAAAAGCAGCCGAAAACTGCCGCTACAAGAACGATTTTCAGTTTGATTTGGTGCAGTGCGAGAAAGCGTATCAAATGGGCGGCGAGATGCGGATTGAAGCCGAATGCTGGCTGAATCTCTTTGAGAGCCTTGAAGAAGACGACATCAAATCTTATGTCAAGTCGGTCTATAGGCCAGGAGACCTTGACCCGTTTCGCAAGAAACTGCCGAAGGAGTAAGTCCCATAATGCAGATACTATTTCATCTCATGGCAGATACCGGATGTTTGCCGGACAAGGTCGTTCCGCAAATCCCTACGAATCGGATGAAGGGGGAGGACCAGGAAACACCGAGAATCTGTACCGGACACACACTCGATGACTGCCTGACCGGCATCGGTATCCCGCATTTCATATCGAGTTTCTTGCTATCGGAAATTCGGCAGGGGAGAAGCGCGAAACACGCCGCCGAGACGATGCTCCTGCCGTTCGTCGGAAGAGTGTATTGTGTCGAGGATAACAACCTAGCACTGATACTGGACGATAAGACAAAGTATTTCGTTGAAGATTCCGTTGTTACGCACGAATGCTGGCTGACGGAGTACATCGAACCCATCAGAACGGAAAAGCTATGGCTCGTGGACGGAGAAGTTCAGTTCATACCGTTTTCGCATAACGGCAAACAGTACGAATACCCTGTCGTTCTCGATTCTCAGTGGTCTTCGATTCCGATGCAGCCCGCTCCTGAATTCCGAAAATGCCTTCTCGATGTTACTAAGAAATGGCTTGAGGAAGAATAAGATGCGAGAAATGTGCCGTGAATAACAACACTGAAATGCAAAAATCGCACACAAAACCATGGCGGAGTCTTTTTCGGAAGACTTCGCCTTTTTTTGTTTTTCTCTTGCGTATCCTTGCGAACGGCATAGAATTGGTATTGTACGATAGATAACATTCTACACAGCCGAATCTTTCGGGCGTACATCATTCACAATTCTGTTTTCAAATTAGGCAGACTTACCATTCGTGGTAGGTCTGCTTTTTTTGTTTTCAGAAATCCGTATCCATCTTTTTGAACGCGACTGCAAGGAGGTCCGCTATGTTTAATCGCAATTCGAAGAAAAACACCCGCTTCGCCATCTATGCCGGTAACCCAGGTTTTTCCGGCATGGTTATCTGCTCCGATTTTATCGGGTATGTCAAAGCACCGTCGCTCAGCGACGCCTATGATGCAGCGTATCGGTATCTTGCCAACAGCGGATATACCGCCATCGTAGTCCGTGAAGCATGAAGTTTTTCCGACAACCGAACATCAATCACATCCCGCCGAACAGCTATTGTCGGCGGGAACTTTTATTCAAAGGAGTAATCACAATGAACGACAAACTGAAATTCTATGCCGGGACCACAGCTTTTATGCTCAGCGTTATCACCATCATAGGCTGCTTAGCCTGCTTTTTCTCGACGCCTGCGTATGCAGCGCCGGTAAAGCCAGCTGATGATTCTGATATCGAGTATGTCACGCCGTTGGAGGTTCATCTTCGTGAACTCAACGCTCAGCCGCCTTTCACGCCGGTACTGCCTGTACCCGAGCAGGAAACGACTGAGCCGGAGACTGAGTCTGAACCTGCCGTAGAGACGGCAGAGACTGCGGCGGAACCGGCAGAAGAACCTGTGACGGATACGATGCCTCAGGACCTTTCTGACAATGAGTACGCCATCTATACAGCGTTGCGGGATGCAGGTCTTTCTAAGGCCGGCACTGCAGCTGTGATGGGGTGCATGGCAATGGAGAGCGGGCTTCGCGTTACTGCCGAGAATCCGAACGACGGAGGCTATGGGCTTCTGCAATGGACACACGGCCGTAAGACGAATCTCTTGAACTGGTGCTATTCATCGGGTCTGGATGCAAGTTCCGTTTCCGGTCAGGTCCAATTCTTTGTCCATGAGCTCAATGCCACCTACAGTCAGGCAGCGGGGTACTCGTATCCGGTATACGAGACACTCACCACGAGCGACAGTGTAGAAGATTGTCTTGCGATGTTCTTCTCGCACATGGAAGCCGGTGTGAATGTTCCTATCTCGCCCAGCAAGGTCTATTGCGGGAATCTGACCACCTTACAACTCTACAACAAGCGGCTGAACGCTGCTTACAAGTATTTCTAAAAAATGAGGCGATTTACTATGACAAACACTGCGTATAAGACTCGAAAACTACTGTCTATGCTCTCCAGCGCTGAGAAGGAGAACGACGGTCTGATGCTGACGCATAACCTGCAAAACATGCAGCGCAACGGCAAGCAGACGGGCTGTTACGGACACATCATGAATATCCTGAACGGAAAATGCGTGTATGTGACCACAGAACGGTCCTGCTATCAGCCGATTGCCGACAAGAATATGGTTCGCTATGCCACCGATATGAAGGATTACTCCTCTGTATCGCTCGGTGCCAAGGGCCGCAACCAGTTCGTTACCAATGATGAGTTGGTCGGAAAAATCGTTGACATGCTTCGCTAACCGGAGCAAGAAAAGGAGTATCGCCATGAACAGAATCATCTATACCATCTTCAAAACCTTAGCCGCCCTGTTTGTTCTCTTCATCTTCCTGAGCATCAGTGCTTTGGCACAGTCCTTCACGCTGCACAATATTGCGCTGCTCGTGTTCAGTGTCATCTGCCTGAACAAATGCTGCGGCATCCTGTTAAACTAAGGAGAAAAAATCATGAAGAATAAATACAAAGTTGTTGCCTTGGTTCCTTTGGAGTTCTCTGTTGAGGGAAACTCTGATTCCAAAGAGGCAATCGAATCCGTCAAAAACATTCTCAAAGCGTGTCGGGATGATAACGACTACGCGGACATCGTTTTTGATGGTATCGAAGAGTCACTTCGTCACGACAGTATCGAGTACAAAGTTGAAGCCGCCCAGCCTGAACCTGAGGTGAAGGCAAATTCCGATATCCGTTCTGTTGCCTCCGATATCTGCGACGTCTTCGAAAACTATCTCGATGAAAACGGTGTCTGTATTGTGTGTGACGATGCAGACGAGGAACAAGACCGAAAAGCAAACGAAAGCGGCGCAATGTTGTATGGCATGGAATATTGGCATCTTGTCGAAGATGTCGAGTTCCGTGTGAAGCATATAAATGCACAATACAAGCTGTTCACCGTCTTTGATATTGTGGAGGCATTTGATAAACTTCTCATTTCCAAAAAGCTTGGTGACTTTGTACCGAGCGGCGAAAATCGTTACCGTTTGTATGAAAAAATCCTGAGCTGTCTGCATTCTGTCAGGGAGGAATTGTAATGAGTACGAAAGGTTGGAATAGCCTGAAACCCATCGCAGCACCCGAGCAGATGTCTGCGCCGATTCACTGGAATCCGATGAGCGATGACTGGAAGCGGTGGATTGACAGCCATCAGGTATATAACGGCGAATCGAGATTCTCCAAAGAGATGCTCGATGCCATGAAAGCACTGCATGACAAGATTCTCAGCTTCGGCGGAGATGAGGTCTGTATGACTGCCTACGACGAAGACGCCGTAAAAACACTCAGTCGGGGGCAGTTCTTCTATGGCAGCAGCTATATGCGCAAAGGTCAGCCCAGTCAATGTCACGCGAATTCCGCTTATCTTTGGGATGCAAACCGTGGTCACTGCTCTATTGCGACCGGGTATGCTCTTTCTGAGGACGGGCTTTGGCGTTGTCATTCCTGGGTCGTACAGCCCCGGAGTCGCACGATGCGCGTCTGGGAAACGACCGTTAAGCGTGTGGCGTATTTCGGATTCGTGATGAACGATACCGAATGCCAGGAGTTTTTGGACAACAACACCTGACTACAAAGGGGTCATTTGCGTGAACGAATCTAACAATATCCAGAAGTTATCTGAATACGGCATGATTGCTCCGGACGGAACATGGTATCCTTGCGAGTTCGGAGAACATGCGGCTCTTGCGGGGCGCATCATCATGCAAAACAGAATACGCCTGAACCTCTCTGATAAGGAAGTCTTGGACATGGCCAATGATTGGAGCGGGAAGGGTCTTGATTACCTGTACCGGCGCGGCTGGATTGCGGTTCGTAATCCATCTTTGGGTAAGACATTCCTCGATATGGACGCCACCAAAACCGCAACTCAGGCACAGGTGAACACCGTTTTCGATTACATCCACAAATATGAACGCTATGACATGGATATTTCCAAGCTCACAGCGTTCTAAAAGGGGAATTGAAATGAATAATACTATGATTCCGATTTTACCGGAACTGAAATCTGCGATGAAGCAGGTAACAAAACAATATCAGTCGGACTTTGACCTCGACACAAAGGTCATTCAGAAAGCCGCAAAGGAAGCGAAAGCCGACGGTAAACCTCAGACATTTCTGTGGTTTTGCCGGGAAAGCGGGACCTACATTGCGCGGGAATCTAACGCGTATTTGAAGGAATCGCCGATGTACATCTCCTACCACTACTATGCGGACCAGCAGAGACGGGAAGCGAAAGGCATCAAGGCGTATGTCGTCACCGTTACGGGACTTGATGGCAGAAAACCCTTGGGGTTCGCAACGCCCATCGACTATTTCAAGGAATGCGAGCGGCAGAAACGGTATGCCGTTCCTGCAAATCGGATTGCTTTGCATTTTGAGAAGGAGACGGTCGTTACGGAAAGACCCAAGACTATCCCGCGCCATCACAACGAGTACGGAGAACTCAAATCCGTCACCTATCTGCCGGATGATGATGCTGCGCTCGACTATGCGCTTTCCATGGCGCATCAGAGCCGCGAGAAGTCCAACCGAAAGGTAGGTGCCTGAATATGGGTAAGATTATCGAGCTGTCCCATGACGATGTTCAGAACGAACTTGCCTATGCTCTCATCTGCGAGACTATGGAGGGTGCATACTGGAATTCCGGGCGCAGACGCCGCATGTTCAGCAAAGCCTTTACGCGCAGCGAACAGCAGCGCATCTCGAACATTAAGGCTAAGGCTCATAAGTGGTATCTCGTTACAGGCGTGCCGGAAAAGGTACGCATGAGTTATGATAACTACTTGCTGTGGCAGCGCCTTGCGAACTTCTGTGCAGCTATCTGAGTATCAGCAATACCCATACAGTGGGCTTTCCTTTTGGGAAGGCCCATTTTTACTTGCATGTTTGTGCGAACCGAATAGAATGGGTATTGTACGATAGATACCATTCCAAATCGAAAAGGCTTTCTGCCTTTCGCACATTCACAATTTCGCTTAAAGGGCGGACTTCTCAATTCTGAGAGGCCCGCTCTTTTTGCATCCAAAACACAAAAAAGGAGTTTGTATCATGAACAAAACTGTACCAACTATCGAAATGAACCCCATCGATGACATCCAGCATCTGCTCGAAGAATCCGGCTGCTACGAATCGGAAATCGAGATGATGAAAACCGCTGGCACCTACGATACATTTGTCCGCATGGTTCACGATGCCATCGACTGGGATTATCTCTGCACGCAGATGACTGAACTGGAGAACAACACGATTGCCGCCGCCATCGACAAAGTCTATGGCATGACTACCAAGACGGAGGATGATGCGTGATGTTTAAGAATCTGGTGCGTTCGGAAAGATACCTCATTACGGCTGTGCTTTACCTGCCTAAAAACATGGACACCAAGATGGTTTCATTCCTGTCTTCGGGCGCTGGCACCGCAATGCTCGATGACTTGGATAAGCGCGGATACCGTGTTTTCTGTGTTTCGCTCAATTTTGAGCTAAACGCCGAATTGACCAATACTTACAGCTGCAAGCCTGCCAATTCTCTGCTCGAACTGATGAAGCGTGACCTGCGCCTTTTCTCCGAGCCGCACATCTACATCGCTGGGTACTGTGACCGGAACGCATCCGAGTGGCAGATGGTCAAGAACTCGACCACAGGTCTTCCACTCGTATCGCTGGTAGACCATCCTACCGATGCACGGACAAAAGAAGCGTTCCTCTATCGTCTCAATGAAAATGGCGAAGCCTGCATGGTGTTCGATTCCGCTTACTTTGGTTCCGAGCACACGCCGATTGGCAGCTACCAACTCACCGAAAAGGAAATCCGCGCCGTTCAGGCGGCGCTTCGCAGCGAAAACTATATTTACTAAAATCAAAAAGGAGAATGTGAACGATGAACCTTATCATTAACACGGTCGACGGTCAGTTTCTGACTCTCACCCCGGAAATGCTTCAGGAAAAGCTCGGCCTCAAATCAGACATTCTTTCGCTCGGTATTGAGGTATCTGACGGCAATACCGCAATTACCGCTCAGTCCTATACCAAGTGGGAGTGCGCAGGCGATACGATTTGCCCCCTTATCGATGTAAATGTGAAGAATGGCGGCAAGGAAATGCAGGCAGCAATGTTCCAGCTTCCGACGCCCGAAATCCCCGCTCCGTTCTGCCGTCTGTATGACGAGCAGGGCAGCGATGAGGAAGACTGGTTCGCGGCCGCAAGCTTCTCGCCCCGTTCTGACAATGATGACAGCAAGCATCCTGTGTTTGTGGACGACGGTTTCGGAAAGCCTGTCCCGGCATCCGATGTTATCCAGAACCGTGACGGAGAGTTTTCTTCCCGGTGCTCGACCAGCAAGGAACTGTTTGACTTCAATGTCCAAGTCGCACAAAATCGCTGAGTTCGCTTTTAGTACAGCAAATCTATGTATGACAGGGAGTTGCCTTCGGGCAGCTCCTTTTTTTGTGCCTTTTTCGTTGCACATTCTTGCGAACCGCATAGACTGGTATTTATGGAGGTGTTTTCATCATTGAAAATTAAAAGAGAAATGCCTGTTACAGCAACGCCTACACTCAAATCCGCGTTTTCACTCGGGACAATCGTTAAGGTTCGGCAGGACGCCGACCAGAAATATATAATTATCGGTTATGCAACCGACATCGTGCCCTACGCCTATTATGCTGCGCCATGGCCGCAAGGATTCATTGACGGTGACAGCGTTTTCCTCATCGAGCCGAACGAGATTTCCGGTATCGTTGCAGCTGGGACGCAGAACACCGAATCTGTCTTGTTCCTAGAGGCGCTGGATGAGGTCGTGCAAAAGGAGACAATCTATGACAGTTAAAGAACTGAAAATGATGCTCAATGACATGCCGGACAACGCTATTCTGTTGACTCGGAGCGCTTTGGACGCATCGGAATTCGAACAAGCCACGGCGCGGGAGATGACTGTCGTTAGCGTTCGCGGCCGTATTATGCTTCCGCGTTGGGCTTATGCGTGCAACCTCACGCCGGACGGGCCAGCAAAGAAGGCAGTATTGTTCGACTGAAAGGAGATGACAAAATGCGTCCCATCAACCAAACACCTCAAAGCGCCGATGGTGCCTACGAACGCGAGACCATCATCAATTTCTGCGATGCAGAGAAAACCTGCTCGTATTATACGCGAAATTATTCGCGGATGAACGAGTTGCGAAAACTTGCAACAGAGCATCCCGATGAGGTAAAGCTGACCATCGATAAGGAAGATTGTGTGGAGGCGGAATTTCCGAAAAAGTGGGTAAAAATTCGTCCTCCTATGTTCATCTCGGAGGAACGCCGAGCAATCCTGGTCGAAAGCGGCAAGAAACTCGCAGCACTATCGAAAGAAAAAGCGGCACGCAAAGCCGTGCAGGAAAAGGAATAAGGCCGATTGGCTTTATAATATAAAGTTTTTTTAGGAGGAATCATTATGTCCTACGGTTCAGAGGCGGCGGTCCTCAACGCACTTCTCAGCATCTTTGCTGGTTTTTGGCTCATCATCCTGGCATTCTTCGTTCTCAACATTGTGGCTGGCTGGAAAATCTTCGAGAAGGCCGGTCAACCCGGATGGGCGTCTATCGTCCCGTTTTATAACAGCTACATCCGGTACAAAATCTTCTGGGGCAACGGCTGGCTGTTCTTCGTCCCCATCGTCTGCACTGTGCTCGGCGGCATCCCGCTGCTCGGCACGCTGCTGGTCATCGTCGGCGTCATCATCAACATCGTGACTCTGTACAAGCAGAGTGTCGCGTTTGGGCAGGGGATTGGCTTCACCATTGGCCTGTTCTTCCTGAACCCCATCTTCAACATGATTCTGGCGTTCGGTCAGTATCGGTACTTCGGTATCCCGCAGGATGGTTACTCTTACGACCAGATGAAGCAGAAGTATGATACCTACAAGGCTGCTCATCCTGCTCAGGCTCAGCCTCAGTACCAGCAGCCGCCTCAGGAGCAGACCCAGAACCCCAACATGACTTATCAGGCTCCTGCACAGTCTCAGCAGCCTGCCGCGCCGGTACAGCCTCAGCAGCCCACTGCACCGCAGCAGCCGACTGAAAACCAGGGTCAGTAAAATCAGATAATAGCGGCTATAGCGGACTTTCCGAAGCGGGAGGTCCGCTTTTTTGTGGTCGTTTTCCGCAGATATCCTTTCTTTTTTCGTCTTGCCAAGCTGTGCGAACGGCATAAAATAGTAGTTGTACGATAGATACCATCTACTAAGGCGCTATTTGCGTTCGTACAATTCACAATTTCGCTTTAAGGCGGACTTCCTGATTCTGGGAGGTCCGTCTTTTTGCGTTCAAAGAAGGAGAATGAAAATGAAAGTAGCTTTTCTTAACTGTACCGACGAACTCAATCCGGAAGCCGGTTCCGAACTTACCTGTGTGTTTCTTGACAAGATACCGGGAACCCTCGAGTTTTGCAAAAGACTCAAATTGAAGGACCCCAATCTGTATTTCGATGCGTATGTCCACAATGGGCAGCATGTGAATGCGTCTTACGGGTATCTGAAAGCAGGAGTTCCTGCAACGGTCGAGGAATATACGCCGCTGCTCAAAGAACTGTACGCTGTCGGCTACGACAAGGATAGCATCGAAGTGTGCCAGAATTTCAAATTCTGATATAAAAAACGCATAGAAAGGAAATAAAATATGGATAGTAGCTGGAAAAGTCTTCAAATTCGCATGGAGGCAGCTTGGAATATGCGCACGACCCCCAAAACCAAGCGTCCTAAAACCGGCGATATCATCAGCAGCGCACATTCTCTCGATTGGAACAAAAAGAAGGTGCGGCAGCTTCAGCAAGCGTGGAACGACGAGGTAGCAAAACTGGTAGCTGACCGCAACGAAGCTATCTCGGATGTCATGGTTGACATTCTTGCCCTTATTCAGATGGATGTAAAAAGCGCTTCCTCTGTTCTTATCAGTCAAGAGACGGCAGAAATGGTCTGGGAAAAGGCGTATGAACGCGGTCACGCGAATGGATTTTCTGAAATCTATTACGCCATTGAGGACTATGAAGAAATCGTCGTCGAAACTCTGAAAGGGAAAGAAAAGTAACACAGGGGTATTTGCGAAAATGGGTGGTTTACGTAAAACATCCAATTTTGCAAGTATCACAGGCAGATAGACGATTTGCCCATCAGGATAGTACAAAGCAGCGGCGGTCTTGCCGGATGAACTTATCCGCAAATGGTACGCCGAAATGCAAAATAAAAGTACCAACAAAGCCAAAGCTTTGCCAACCGAATTTGTAAAGGAATGAGAAAAATTTATGGATTTATACGAAGTTGAAAGTAAAATCAAAGAGTTGGAAGCATCCTACAATAAAGAGGCAGACAATCTTATGCAGGAGCTCAATGCCTACAAAAAGAAGAACCCGATTCTTCCTCTTTATGGAGATGACCCGAATGTCGACAAGATGATTGCGAATAAAAATCGAATCATCCGCAGCCAGTACACTCGCCGCGAAAACAAAGTCCACAAGCTGTGGGAAAAGTTCTACGATGATGTCACGGACATTGTCACAGCAGAATATAATCTTCCCACAGATGTAGCCAAACTCGTTGTACAACAAGTGCGTGACCGGGATATAGGGCGCAGCGAACTCGCTTCTTATCTGGACCATTATGCAGTTTTTGCCGAAACGGTTCTGGACGCTGTGTTTTGAGTTCCATGATACATTTGCAAAATGTTCTGTAAAAAAGGTGACGATTACAGAAACTGTTTCTGTAACTTAAAAAGCAGTGCTTTCATAGTTGCGATGGTCTTGTTACCATACAAAATATCTTTTCAAAGAAAGGAATTACCCTGATGGAACTCGAAGAATATCTACAAGATAACAATGTAACCCTTTGGCGAAATAACCGTGCATTAGGACCTCAGCAGACGAAATCTCTTGCGGATTTTGATTACGCGGAAGGGCTGGAAAACATTACGGGAAAGATGGTTTGGATTTGCGACTATCGAGCAAACGCAGACCCGACCAAAAAGCCAATTCGTGGAATTGAGCCCACTCCGGTGGTGGTAACGGATGCCAAGGAGACGAATAAGATTATTTATTATTCTCCTATTTATTTCCGACCTGTAAAGAACGGTCATGTCATATCCAAGGTGATTGCTCCAATGGATAATACAGGCTATCGGGGATATACGGGTGAATCTGTAAACATCTTCTACACGGTTGAAGACTGCGTAAAATGCTACCGTGAACAGGTGCGACAAGCGAAGGTAATCTACCAAAAGGAACTCGCTCGTATAACCAATCTCTTCAATGCGAGAATTGGGGAACTGAGTGAGTCTTTAATCCCATTTAAAGACTACAACGTTTCGGAAAGCACAGTAACGGTAAAGGCTCGTGCATGGACTACAACGTACCAAACTGCAGAATTCACCTTCAGCCAAGAGATGTACCCCACAGAAGAAAAAATCGACAAACTCAAAAAGCAGGCACTTCGTCTTTTGCCAGAAAAGATTCGCAAAGAAACCGACTGGCAAGCGAAAGGACTTGTTTTAAGGAACGTAGATATTTACGTTCTCGTCGATGGGATGAACGATAAGAGCGCAGAAGAAAAAGTTGCGCTCGAACTGAAAATTTGAGATTGTCATCGAAGCTTTGAAGGGTACGAATAAACAATAAACATTAACACTGAAAGGAAGATTCGAAATGCTTTCTGCTAAAACAGGCGATTATCTCTGGATGGTCGAGTTTCGCTTTGGGGTTCCATATCCCGAAACGATTCGCAAGATGGTAGTCACCCATACGGATGCTGACACAAACCATTTTGAATGCATCCCGACTTCCGGAACTGCAAACCGCTTATATGAGTTCGATGCCAACGGTGTCGAGTATCGAGAAGATACAACAGTCGGCTATGAGCAATATTTGCTGATTTTCGAGAACAAAGATACCATCTACGATATTTGCGACGCCGTCAGATGCACAAAAGCACTGTACATGGCAGCACAAAATGACTTTAACAATGTTTCTCTCGAAACCCTTAACGCAGCCGCTGAGATTCTCGGCGTGAAATACGACAGGGTCAAGAGGAAGTAAATGCAAAGCAAGTCTCATCTCGTTTTGGGACCCGCTTTTCTAATGTTCGATATTGCTAATGCCGCTGAGAGTATTGTATGATAGATACTATAGCGGCTACACTGAAAGGAACTCATTACAATGACTGAATATATCAATACCTACAATGAACTCTGCGAGAAGGTCAAGCGCTGGAGCGCAGCTTACTACGAGCAGGATGCTCCTGTCGTAACGGATGAGGAGTACGACCGTGCAATGCACGAGATTCGTGACCTCGAAGCCGCGCATCCGGAACTCGTCACCTCCGCCAGCCCCACACAGGTAGTCGGCGGCAAGCGCGTTATCGGCATTCCGGTTGAGCACCGTGTCCCGATGCTCTCGCTCCTGGATGTCTTCTCAGACGACGAGGTGCGCGATTTCACGGCTTCTGTGGAGAAGGAATATCCTGATGCCACCTTCTCTATTGAGCGCAAAATTGACGGCCTGAGCCTGTCTCTGGTGTACGCTAAGCTTGCCGGTTCTGACGGAAAGCTGCGGCTCGTACAGGCGTCTACGCGCGGTGACGGACATGTCGGTGAAGATGTTACCGACAATGTCAAGGTTCTTGGCATCCCTATCAATATCCAGATGCCGGACGGTATCTGGAAAATCGAATTGCGCGGCGAGTGCTATATGAGCGAAGAGGACTTTGAGGCAACCAACACCAAGCAGGAAGCAGCAGGGAAGAAGCTGTTCGCCAATCCCCGCAACTGCGCTGCTGGTACGCTGCGCCAGTCTGACCCGGCTATCGCAAAGGAACGGAACCTGAAAGTGTTCATCTTCAATGTGCAGAGTGTCAATGACGGGGAGGATTCCTCTGAGTTTGCTGACTCTCACTGCGACCAGCTTAACTATCTGCGCGATGTTTGTGATTTCAAGACCACCTACTACGCGCATTGCAATGATAACGACAGTATCCTCGCCGCTATCCGCGATATCGGGGAGCATCGTTATGATATCGATTATCCCATTGATGGCGCTGTCATCAAGGTGGATGAAATCGACATCCGCAAGAAGATGGGCGAGCGAACCAAAACTCCGAAATGGGCTATTGCTTTCAAGTATCCCGCTGAGGAGAAAGCTACGGTTCTTCGCCGCATCGTATTGCAAACCGGACGTACCGGTCGCGTTACTCCGGTAGCGGAATTTGACCCGGTACAGCTTGCCGGAACCCGTGTTGAACGTGCTACGCTGAACAACGCAGATTTCATCAAAAATCTTGACATCCGTATCGGTGACACCATTGTTCTGCACAAGTCCGGTGACATCATCCCGAAAATCACGATGGTCGAGAAGGAAAAGCGTCCGATGGATGCTGTACCTTATGACATGTCCAGTCAGGTTTGTCCCGTCTGCGGCAAGCCTATCGCTTCTGTGAACGGGTCTGTGGACCTGTATTGCACGAACGATTCCTGTCCCGCTAAAACGGTCAACCGCATCATCCATTTCGCGTCAAAGGCGTGCATGGACATTAAGGGGCTTGGTCCTCAAATCATTCAGGACCTAGTCGATAGTCGGTTCATCTCCAACCCCGTAGACCTGTACTGGCTTTATGAGGAAGAATCCGAACTCATCGACATGTACGGTGAAAAGACGGCTAAGAAGCTGCTCGCAGCCATCGAGAACTCCAAGACCCAGAACGCAGACCGTGTTCTTAAAGGTCTTGGCTATCGTCTTATTGGCGGTCATGTTGCTCGCGCCCTGTTTACCAAGTGCAAGGCAACGGACGGAAACCTGCTCGGTTTATCTGCCCTGTATGTGGATAACATCAAGGATTACAACATCCCCGGTTTCTCCGATGCCATCTACGCCGCTCTGGATGCAATGCTCTCTGACCCTATGTTCAAGCAGGAGGTCACGGCCCTGTACAAGGCTGGCGTCAACCTCGATTACCATGCACCGACTGCGTCCGCAACCGGTTCCGCTGAGGATGCTGTATTGCTTGCCGGTAAGACCTTTGTAATTACCGGGACCTTGCCCACGATGAGCCGCGAAGAAGCCAAGACCTTTATCGAGGCACACGGCGGCAAGGTGACCGGCAGCGTGTCTAAGAAAACCAGCTATCTGGTCGCCGGTGAAGCAGCAGGTTCGAAGCTCGAGAAAGCCAACGCTCTGGGAATTCCCGTTCTGGACGAAGCAGGGCTTAAAACTATGGTAAACGGGTGAGGTGGCACTATGTACGACACTAATCGGATTGTTCGTGCTGCCGAGCCTTGCGCGTACCATGAGGCATTTGCCGAAGATATGAGGCGCTGCGACAACGCGCTCGGAATGGGAGGGCTCATGGGTATCAACGCTGAATGTTGGCTCGATGTGCTTAACGGTATGACGGATGCTCAGATTGCTGAGTATGTCAATACCAAGTACAAGCCCGGTATTCTGAATCCGTTCAGGGACACCTCGCTTTTCATCAAGCACTAATCTTATCAGCCGTTTCACCTCTCGGGGTGGGGCGGCTTTTTTGTTGGGAAACCGGCGTTGACAGCGCTTGCGAACAGCATAGAATGGGGATTGTACGATAGATAACAAGACACAACCAACCATTTACAATCTGACAAAATTCAGACAGGCACCAATCTGAACCGCATCCCGTCAAGAGGACAATGAAATAAAATAAGATTTTTGCTGCCAAGAGTACGAACTCTTGGCAGATTTTTTATGCAGCAAATGCCATCCGGAACTTCTCCATCGGCGTAACTACCCCCAAATTGCGTTGTACACGTCTGGTGTTGTAATAGCAAATATAATCTTGAATCATTCGAACAAGCTCCGGCCTTGAGGTAAATCTCTTGCCATAATAGCTCTCGCGCTTCAGAATGCCCCAGAATCCCTCCATAGGGCCGTTGTCAATGCAGTGAGCAACACGAGACATACTCTGTGTCATACCGGCAGTTTCCAGCATATGGTGAAAGGTTCGATTTGTGTACTGGAAACCACGGTCACTGTGAAACAGTGGGTGTGCGCCGGGATTGGCCTTTACCGCAGCCTTGAAGGTGCTGAATACAATAGGGTTGTCGTTGTGGTCACTAATCACATACGAAACAATACGCCTATCGTACAAATCGAGAATGGCACTCAGATAGATTTTGTGGACTTCAACACCCTCATACCACTTGAACTCTGTGACATCAGTAAGCCATTTTACATTCGGTTTCGGTGCGTGAAAATCACGACCAAGTGTATTTTCTGCTATATACTGAGGATTTGAGGCATTGCGGGTGCAGCTGTGGCTGCTGTACTTAATAGTCGACTTAATGTTCCTTGCGCGGCAGATTCGAAGGACGCGCTTGTCATTCACATCAATACCAAAGTCATGCTCCAAGTCATCCCGGATGCGGCGGTATCCCTTATCCGGGCGCTGCATATGTATCTGCTCTATCTTTTCTGCAATCCGTTGGTTTTCTTCACCACGTTTGCTCATCTTGCCGCAGAGCCATGCGTAATAGGCAGACCGAGAAACATGGAAATAGGCACATCCAAACTCTACAGGGTCTCCGTATTCCTCGTTGCATTCCTTAATGACCTTGTATTGCCATGCCTGTCTTACTTGCCCATGCTCTCCCTCCTCTCTATTTCTTCGAGTTTTTTTAACAGATGATTCTCCATTTCTGCTATACGAAGTTGGTGTTCTAACTGCGCAATCCGAATTTGAGCTTTCTCCAACTCTGTTCGTGGCTCCTGCTCATACTTGCGCTGGCCGCGTCTATCCTCCAGCCCGGTTTCACCAAGCTCGTTGTACTTCAATGTCCATGTTCTGGCCTGCTGGTAGCTTACGCCATATTTTTTGGCTATCTCTCCGTAGTTGTTCCCGGACTCTAAGCATTCCCTTGCTATTTGGATTCGTTCTTCTTTTGTGGCTTTATGTGTACTTCTCATGCGGCTGCCTCCTGACATTTGCTTAAACGCTCTGCCGCTATTATACACCTTTAGCCAATCTTGCAACTGCGTCCTGCTGCGAATTTTGAATATTTCGCAGATTTTTTGCTGGCTGTATTTGCCTGTCAGGTATGCCTCTACCGCCTGTTGCTTGGTCTGTACAGAATATATACGATTTTGGCCGCTACATTCCAGCCCGATTTCACCTTCACTGTGATACTTTGACAACCAATCTCGGACAGATGTTTTTTTGATTCCCAACCGTTTGGCTGCCTCGCTTTGTGATATCTTTCCTTCTGCGATTTCTTCTATGACTTTTTGTTTAATTACTGTTGGTATTTTTCCTCTCATACAAAATGCTCCCCATATAGCTTTCAGTGTTTTATTTCACTGTTCGCTATATAGGGAGCATATCAATCAGGTGACCTGTCTTTTTTTGTTGCAAGACCGCGCATATGCGGAGAAAGAGAGTTTGAAATGAAAACCATTAAATCCATCATCGTTTTACTCGTTATGATTCCCGCAATGGCTGTCTATGCACTTTTCGAAGCCATCAACGCATTGGCAATCGAGATTGACTTGGTTCGTATCCGCACCATGATGCGTTTCTGCCGTAAGTTTAAGACGTTGTGACTACAAGTCGCTCATTTTTTTATCACAAGCCTCGAAAATACGAGGAGAAAGAGAGTCTACCATGAATACCAACACTATCAATTCCAAGAACGTCATTTCCGGTGTCAACGATTTAGCTACCAAGTGTCCTAAGATTTCCGCTATGTGGAGTGCCAAGAACACATACACCCCCAGCGAAGTATCTGTAGGCAGCAACAAGAAAGCGTGGTTCGTATGCCCCGATTGTAAGCAGGAGTTTGAAGCCCGTGTTTTCCATGTTGCAAGGTCCTTGATGCGTGGTAATACCGGTTGCCCTGTTTGCGCAGGTATCAAGGTTGTCCCTGGCATCAATGATTTGGCCACCATATGCCCCAAGGCTTCCGCCATATGGAGCAGCAAGAATGTCTGCACGCCCAGCGAAGTATCCGCAGGCAACCACAAAAAGGTTGTCTTTGTATGTCCGGATTGCAAGCAGGAGTTTGAAGCTTCTATCTGCAATGTAGGTCATGCCGCAAAAAATGGCAGCACAGGTTGCCCTGTTTGCGCAGGTCGCAAGGTTGTTTCTGGTATCAATGATTTGGCTACCAAGTGCCCTATGGCCGCTTCCATGTGGAGTGACAAGAACGATTGCTCTCCCAGTGAAGTATCTGCAGGTAACAACAAGAAGGCATGGTTCGTATGCCCCGACTGCAAGCAGGAATTTAAGGCTTCTATTTGCAATGTCGTTAAATCCTTGATGTACTACCATACCGGTTGCCCTGTTTGCGCAGGTCGCAAGGTTGTTCCCGGAATCAATGATTTGGCTACCCAGTGTCCTAAGGTTGTTCACATGTGGAGCGACAAGAACGATTATACTCCCAGCGAAATTTCTGCTCGTTCGGAAAGACGCGCTATCTTCGTATGCCCGGATTGTAAGAAAGAGTTCGTGACAAGCGTTCGCGCTATGACACAAGCTGCTACGTCCGGCAACACTCGTTGTCCCGACTGCAAAATGCGGATGCGTACTATCAGTGCGGCACGCAAGGACGAGCACGATTTTGCGAAATCTGTCGGCACCACGATGACGATGAAGGATGGCAGCAAAGCCACCTGCACCGCTTATCACGGCGTTAATAACATTACCGTTGAGTTCGAAGATGGTTTTGTTTTGTATCATGCTCGCTGGAACCAGTTTGTCCGTGGCACCCTTCACCACGACGAGAAAAACATCAACAAATAACAGAAAAGCCATCTGATACACAGTTGGCTTTTTAGTTGGAAAAATCAGAAATTAGTGTTGACAGCGCTTGCGAACGGCATAGAATAATAATCGTATCAAAGATACCAGTATCATTACCTGTATAGGTAGTGCAACAATAGCCATATTCACAATCCTCTTTTCTTGAAAAGGACAGACACTCGTCATGGGTGTCTGTCCTTTTTCTTTTGGAGGTTTTTGCAGACTATCTGTTTTTGGTCATGTAGGAGTATTCCTGCATCGTAGTACACCACGATACGGTGATAATAATAGATTTCCTGCCTAAAAGGCAGGACGTACACGCTGCGTTAATGCGAAAATCGTTGTTTTGCTGCAAATACAGCAAGGCATCCTATATACATATCCCAGCCGCGAACGCCGCGTTAGAGCATCTTTTATACATATTCCAGCCGTGGGTACAACGATAAAGTGCGTTAGCATAAAACGAATATCAATCAAAAAAGGAGAATTATCATGACAAATTTCAAGAAGATATTTTAGCAAGTAAGCGCTTTTTTCAGCAATCATAAGATGCTACGTCGTCTTCTCTAGCTGCTGTTAAAACGCGTGATACTTGCGCTCATTGAACAAATCCCAGTCCCTGTAATTATCGTGATTGTAATTGCGATACTTGCGATAGCAATCTTTTACGCTTGTCTGCTTCCTGTAATAACAGACAAACACACAAACAAATAACAATAACCCCCTATCTTGGGGCTCTACCTGCTGTGGAGATGATTTCAAGAGCAGCACGTTGGCCCCACGATACGGGGTATACTATGAAGGCACATATTCTCAATGTTGGTATCACCAAGAACTACTTCAATGCCGTTTCCAACCAGTTCCTTCCGATGCAAAGCGCCGCTTGCGAGCCTATGGACAACATCCTATCGAACAGCACTGGTCCTGTAAACGCTCTGGTTGCGTTCGTACCGGGCTCCGAGAAGGACCTAATCGGCATGGTTACTGCCGACTGGGGCAACGGCATGGACATCGACGAGGTGAGCGAAAGCCTGCAGTTTGGCTCTCGTCACACCGATGAGGGTCCTCTGTGCATCCACGGTGTAGGTCTCAACAACTTCCTGCTGGTCGCTACCCGGAACAAGTATCCGTGGTTCATCGCCACCAAGAAGCCGGAAGAGGGTTCCTACCACCTCGTTGACGGCCCCTTCGACACCAAGATGAAGATTGTTGAGCAGCAGGATATCCCTCTTGCCGACATCGTCATGCGGGATGCCTACAAGCCTCTCGGCGCTCCCTCCACCATCATCTATGTGGAGATGGACAAGAGCACCGCGAGCACTATGCTGACCCAGAATGGCAGCTGCGCTCCGAGCAAGGTTTCCAGCCTCAATGTGCTGCGCCGTTCCATCGCGGAGCATTTCGGCGTCAAGTATCGCAACTACCTCAAGCCCGATGATTCCGGTGCCGCTCCCGCCCGTATCCTGATTCCCGACTATCAGATGGCGAACGGCAAGACTTGCGATGTTTTCGTCAAGCCTATCTTCCAGCGCTACAAGGCTGTGACCGGGACGCATCATCTGAGCGTGAACTACAATGGTCACGATATCCCTGTTTCCGTTGAGGTCGGTCTGCTCAACGTAGCCGCTACTCAGACTCGTGCAGTGACCGGTGGTTATGCCCTGAAGCACTATTATCAGGGGAATATGAGCACCCAGGGTGTGGATATCCAGCTCGGCGACCGCGTTATCGCTACCGCACAGTTGGATACCATCTGGGACCGTGCTCGTCATCCTTCCTTCAACCTGTTCACCGGCACCATCGCCATCGATATCTCTGACCTGCCGCGTGGGTTCCTGAACACTCTCGCAAACAAGTCCAACATCGATTTGAGCGATGAAGGCTGGCGTGCCATCTTCGATGCTGTGAAGGATGCTGTTCCTGTCGTGGAAGACAAGACCTGCCCCCTCGAGGAGTACGCCAAGCAGTTTGCTGAGCGTATCATGAATAACACCGGCAACAAGGTCGAGCTCCAGTTCCCTGTATATGCGAACCGCACTCGCATTGATGTTCTTGAATACATCGACGAGAACCACTGCAACATCTATGATTTCATGAGCACTGCTGCTAACATGAAGTCTGTTGCTGAACTGCGCACGCATTGGGACGGTATGGTCTCTCAAGGTTGCCAGCCGGTTTCCGCTACGATGTTCACCACCAGTCGCGGTCCGATGCTCAGCCACACCTGTGAGGAACTGAACAGCCTTATCCAGTCCATGCCCGATGACAAGATGAAGGCGGCTCTCAAGGTTGCGAAGGGTGATGTTGCGAAACTGCCTCACTACAACCTCGAAATCGTGGTAGACAAGAACCTGCCTCGCTAATCACACCAATACACTTAGCCGTTGCCCTTTGGGGTGACGGCTTTTTTGTTGTCACCTGACAAATAAAATGGTTCCTGTTCCCCCAAAATATAATGCGAGGTATAGCATTTTGCGTAAATACATGCTATAATTGGCATAAAAAGGGAGGGACCGGTATGGCTGAAAACAATAATAACAATGGCAAAAAGAGAAATGACATCTTCACCAAAATCAACGATACTATATCCACTTTTCTCGATGGTTACCCGCCTGCCGTTCAGACCACTGCAAAAGTCATCGTCTTTGGCGGTATGTTCCTGCTCGTCATTGGTATTTTCCATCTCATTTCGCCTATCATTATAACGGTTGTTGGCAATCTCATGAGCCTCATCTTTACCTACGGCATTTTGGCGCTTATCGTCATTTATATCGTGTACCGCGCAAAACTCGTAATGACCCGCGATGAGAACTCCTTCCTGCTGAACGAACGCTTGAAGTATCAAAAGAAGGAATACGAAGAACGCGAGCGCAGAAGAGCAGAGCAAAACAAAAAACAATAAAATCCAATAGAAATCACGCTGTCCAGCTTCGGTTGGGCAGCTTTTTGTTTTTGTAGCGATAATTTCCTGTTGCCAATACTTGCGAATCGCATAAAATTAAACTCGTAGGAAGGATGTGATTGCTTTGAAGCTTTTAGAATCCGTATTAGGGAAGGTAGCTACAATCGGAATGGCTGGCTATCTCTTTGGCTGGCTTTGCTTTATTGCCTGCGTCATCTGCACGCTCGCAAAAGCCGCACAGTGGCGCGATGTGGTCGGCTATTGCGTGTTTCTTCTCGGAGGCAGTTCGATGCTCATTGCCGTTGGCTTTTTGGGGCTTGCGGTCATTGGTCATATTCAGCACAAACAATACAAAAAAGGAGGCAAAGCACTGCCTAAATAATAAGACAGTGCAAAAACAGTATGCAACACAAGAAAATTCTATTCGCCGCAGCTGTCATGATGGCATCCGTAGTGATGTTTACCGGCTGTGCATCTCAGGAGATTCAGGACCGGAAAGCGGCTTCTGAGGCAGCGGCTATCGCCGCCGCACAGCCCACTGCCACACCGGCACCGACTCCTGCACCTACGCCAGAGCCCATCAATGCATGGTCATTGCTTGACAATCTTCCGGAGTTCGCTGTAGGGACTCTGGATAAGCCCGATATGACATGGACGGATGGGTTGCCTTTGGGTGTGAATCCTTTGACCTATGAGGATGGCGCATTCGTTTCAGGACTCTATTCCTCTGCATCCGGCAGCTCTACACAAATCAAGAGCGTGTCCGTGAAGGATTTGAACGAGATGCCGATTTCCGGATACCTGAAATTGTCCGTTCTGGAAACGGGGGATACGGTCATCGACAGTATTGAGGATGCCGTAACCGGAGAAGGTCTGGAAAAAGATATCTCGGATTTCTGTGTCTGTACCGAGGGTGAGAATGGGGAATCCGCCAACTACTACCAGATTGGCTTTAATGGTGGCCCGGTATCGAATGTCATGGACAGCACCACGGCTGCTGCAGACGGCATGACTATCGGGAACGCCTTTGAGAATGGGCTTTTCTATTCGACGATGAAGCCTTCCGCTCTGAAGGATTTTCCTGTTGACGGCACGTCCGAGGAGAAGTTCAACGCCCTCTATGCGGTGTTCGGCACCCCGAATGGCCTTTATTGGAAGAACAGCCCGACCGGCACGCAGTATACCTCTTTTGATGAGTTCCGTGACGCGGAGTACAATAAGGAGACTGGGGCCAAGTCCTTCTACCTCGTCTGGAACTACGAGGACAGCACTGTTGTGGCATCCTGCAGCGACCAGTTTGACAGTGCCGATGTGAAGGGCACGGCTATCATCGATATCTATGAGTTTCCGGTATTGCAGGGCACCGAGTACATCAACGAAGCCAGCACAGATACTTTCTGGGGATATCTTGGTTACGGTGATGCGCCTGTCCGTCTGACGGGTCTGTATGCGACTATGCCCGGCGCACCTGCTGAGGACGCTGCCGCTGTTCCGGAATCTGATACAGCAACCGAGTCCGGTGCTGCATCTAATGCTGAAAACGCTGCGGATTCTGATGCAACCGCGAGCGAGAGCACCGATTCTTCATCTGAGGCTGTAAATTCTTCTGTCACCGTCCAATAATTTTCTCATATTTCACCTTTAAGCCCTTGCGCGAATGTGCGAACCGCATACAATGAAAAATGTACGATGGATACCAACCGAAAGGTAATTCACACATTCACAGTTCTGAACCGTTAAGGCAGACTTTCCAGTCACATGGAGAGCCTGCCTTTTTTTGTTTTGGAATTTGATTGCAGGAGCCTTTCGGGGTATGCATCGTAAATTTATTTTTTAAGGAGTTTGTTCAAAATGGACGATAACGCTTACCTCGACACTATCAAAGACATTAACTGGGATACCTTCTACCAACAGAAGATGGCTCTTGAAAGCCTTACCGATTACCTACACCGCAACAAGGAACAGGAAAACGGTATGTTTGGCAGAGCCGCTGCCTGGATGGAGGGTATCCTGACCATGATGGACGGGTTCACGGATGCTGCTGCAGACGAGAACGCGTTCAGTTATCCCGCCCGTGACGAAAATGACCGGCACCTAGATTCCCGATTCAACGATGTTCTTGACCAGTACCCGCAAGCTTCGGCTTGAGATTTCTGATTAAGGAGGAATTTACAAATGCGAATTCGGGAAGGGTGTATTTTAACCGCCACCAATAGCAGCGACGAAAGAGTCAAGTCTCTTATCGGCTGCAAGGGTGCCTTGCATGTCGTAAACGGCGAGCCTCTTCGGTTTGTCGTGGGGACAAATGAGAACGCTCGCTCTTTTACGACTGCCACGACAAAGCGCCTCGGCGTGATTGGCGTGAATATTTTCGTTTCAACCGTTACCGGGACCGAATACACATTCGAGTTTCGTTGATTTCACCAAATACGGCTGCTGTTCAAGAAGAGCAGCAGCCGCGTTTTTTGTTAAAGGAGTTGATTTTTTTGAATATCATTACTCGTGCTTTCGTAAAGGAGCGCATCCATGTCGAACAAATCATTCGCAGCCAACCGCGTATGCACAACAGCGGTCTTGTCGACATTGTGACCATCCCGGTTCGGAAATGTTTAGGACTTTCAATGGATGTCTACAAGCCAGTCGGAGAGTTCAAAGAACCACTACCCATCATCCTGGATGTTCACGGCGGGGGCCTGATTGCCGGCCGCAAAGAACAGAACCGCAATCTCGGTATCCATCTGGCAAGAAGAGGCTATATCGTTTTTATCCCCGATTACCGTCTGGTTCCAGAAACGGATATCTTCGGACAAATCTCGGATATTCTCGATGCGCTCGCAGTCATTGAAGCGAAAGCGGCAGAGTTCGGCGGAAATATCGAAAAACTCTTCGTTACCGCAGACAGTGCCGGTGCTTTCTTGGCCTCTATGGCCGTTGCTTCGTTACACCATCCTGCCGAGATGCAGCCGGTCATCCGCCGCCTTGAAAGGTATATCCCGCAAAAGGTTCAGGCTCTCCGCGTGACTGCCATGGGTTTTCAGAGTGGGATGTTCTACCTTTACAAAGGTCAGGTTGGATTGCTGGCGAACAACTACATGCAGAAGGGATGGCGTAAAGAGAAGTACGCTTCCTATATTCGTCCCGAATACTATTGCAAGCTGCTGCCGCCGTGCTTTCTTTGTTCCGGAAAAGGAGATTTCCTGAAAGGACAGACAAAACATTATGTGAAGCTACTGAAAACCAACCACAAGTACCATCAATTCGTATTCTGCAATGTAAAAGAAGCCGACCACGCTTTTGCCGCACTTCATCCGGAAACGGCATGGGGGCAGATGGCAAACGATGAGATGCTGGCGTTCTTTTACCGCTGCGCACGATAAGCTAAGGAGAAATCATGGCACACAAAAAAATTATCGACTCTGTGACGAAACAGGGTCAAGTAACCATCAAAGACCTCGATGAGTTCCTTCGCTTCGTTATCAACGAATACGATATGCGGACATTAAATAACAACTATATCAGCATTCTCATTCCCATGCAGCTCGATGTCAACAAGGTGTTTGGACTCGATGTCTGCAAAAGAAGTGATGACGACTATGTAATTTTGTATTCATGCTGGTATCTGAACAAGGATGTTTTCGGCAGACAATTTGAAATGCGGCTGTACCACTACGACAACTCTAACGACGATGACGACCTCGGACTCGATATTGTTATGACACAGAGTCAGTACGATGCAGTCCTGCAGAGATTTGAGGAGCAGTACAAAAAGGCTTACGGAGTTGCCATTGAAAGGGGCTGGAAAGACTCTCTTTTTGACTGCGGCGAAAACGAGGAGGAAGAAATTTGAATATCAACCGTTACGCACTTTGCAAGGAGCGCTCCTTGCAGAAAATCATAAGCAAGCAACCGAAACCCAATACCACCGCAATCGGAGTTTGCAGCGAGACGCAGGTCACACATCACATCATCACGAAAAGAAGTGATGAGTGCTTGCCCATCTCTGCGTATGTTCCGAAGCACAAGGAAGGCGACGGCAAGAAATTCCCTGTCATCATCGACATCTACGGCGGCGATTTCGTTGCAGGACGCAGTGCCCTGAACCGGAATTTCGGAACATGGTGTGCGGAGCATGGCTATCTGACATTTATTCCGAAATACACCCCGGTTCCCGAAACGAATCTGTTCGGGCAACTCGGCGACCTTTTGAAGGCGCTCGTCGTGATTCATCGCTGTGCAGAACGGTATGGTGCGGATATGTCCAGAATGTATCTGGTAGGTGACGGTGCAGGTGCTGCACTGGCTTGCCTCGTATACGCTCTTCTCTGGAACCCTGTATCCATGCAGCATCTCGAAGATGAACTGCCATTCGATGTACCGCAGGAAGCAAAACTTTCGTTCAAGGCTGTCTGCTTGCAGAATGGTATTCTTGACCTTTCCAGCAGAAAGATGAGCGCTATCACGCCTTATCTCATCGAAAAGGATTGGAAGAAGACAAGCTACGCCGAATGCCTGTCACCTAAGACTTACGCCAAGATGCTGCCTCCGTGTTTTCTCGTCACGAGCATCACTGATGCTCATAAGCGTGATACGAACCAGCTGGCTTGGCAGTTGAAGTTGAAGGGTATGCGTCATTCGGTATATTCCGCAAACAATCTCTTTGCGAAAGAAAGCTTTGCTGCACGGCATCCCGAAACTCGGTATTCGCAGGTAGCCAATACGGCTATGCTTGCGTTTTTCGAAAACAAATAACACCAAAAAAGGAGAATTACAATGGCTAATTATCACAAAAGAAACAGCATCCGTGCGGTCCAGTGGGACCCCGAAAACTCGCAGAGCTTCGAGGACATCAAGAAGCTGATTGCCGAAAATCCCGGTATTGGCTGGAAGGCAGATAACATTGTCCGTAACGACGCCAGCGACAACATCATCATTCGCAGCTTTGGCATGATTGTACTGCGCATCAAGCCCTACGAATATCTGGTGGAGGGCAAGAAAGACAGCCTTTTCATTGTTCCGGCTGAAACTTTTGAACTCATGTACAAGTCGGACGAAAGCAGAAAGTGGTGAAATACAATGGCTGAATTTAAGAAACCTTACGACAAAGCTTACGGATTCTGGCATGTCACCACGGAAGGTGACTGCGAGGGCCGCTCCATCACCGACCTTGGTGTCTTTGAGGGAAATATCGATACCATCGCGTTGGCGCTCGCCGACAGGTGCTACTATTACACCCTTTATTTCACTGCCGTAGACCCCACCGCCTATGACAAGGCCCCGAAAAAGGATGAAATCAACATTTCCATTTACGGCGCATCCGGCATGTATGACATGACAAAGGAAGAGCGTTTGGACGCGATGCGGAATATGCTGAAAGACCGTCCCGTCTTTGTGCGGGATGGCGACCGCGCCGATACCTTCATCATCAGCACCAAGCAGGAATCGCGGGAAAAGCGCAGGCAGAAGGTTCTCGATAAACTGACTGCCGAAGAGCGTGAGCTGCTCGGCGTTTGACGAGACGATGCAAATGATGAAGGACCGAAACCATGAAATTTCGTTAATGCCGGAATTTGACAGCGAAGAGGCGTTCAATGCTTATTTTGCAAAGGAAACCGCAGCGACAGCACCGTACCGCGATAGGCAAGGACGGCTCGTTCTGGATGATATCCATGACTTGCCCGAGGTTGTTGAGAAGGTGTTCGCCGGGCATCCGGAATTCACGCATACGTTTTTCCATGAGGGCAATTAAACATTTGCATCTTCGTGCGAGTCGGATATAATTGAGATTGTACGATAGATACCATTCTACTAAGGCGCTGACTGCGCTCGTACAATTCACAATTTCGCTTTAAGGCGGACTTCCCGATGTTGGGAGGTCCGCTTTTTTGCGTCAATTTCAAAAAGGAGTGTATTAAAATGACTAACGCAAATGAAATGGCACAGAAAGGCTTCGACACAGGTTTCACCGATGCCAATGACAACGAACTCCATATAGGGGACTATGTCCGCATCTGCGGCCATATTGGAAAAATCGTTTTTTCCTGTGGCGCATTCGGCATCTTTATTACAGATGAAGTTCCTTGGGATGTTCTTGAAGAACTGGTTCGGAAAGACAGCGGTAACCGCCCCTCTTTCTTGTACAACGACACCTTCATCAGCTTTTGGGAGATTGTCTGGAACTTGAGTGAGGACACGGACGAGCCATGCTTGCCCTATGTCGAGAGCATCACCGCGACCGGCGGCATTTTCACCGACGAGAACGGCAATAAGGATGTCTTCATGGGCTGCATCAACGGTTGCTCCGCCACATTGACTCAGTGCAAATACACCTGCGGACGCTACTACAACTGTGATACCGTAGCAGTGGCAAACGACCTCTTGCGCGACGACGAGAAGCGCAAAAAAGAAAACAACTGACGGTTGGGCGTGCTTTTCTACGACCACCAAAAAAGGAAAGTGAGACATTACAATGGCTAAAAAGCGTGCTATCAAAGGAATCACAAAAATCAACCAAAAGCAAGCAGCACTCGAAGGCTATTCCTACGAAAGGGCCTATCATACCGCCAAGCAGGCAGGGGAACCCTCCTACCGATTTTCTGTCGGCGATAAGGTACAGGTAGGTCATCTTCTGAACTGTGTTGTTGATGAGATTCTGGAAGGCGGGTACATGTACCTTATCCGCAGTGGTCCAAACAGCGATAACTATTCCTGCTGGGCATGGACGAATGTTCGCCCGCTGGATGATGACAAAGACACGCAATTTGCAAAGCGTGACTCTGCGCTGTCCCGTTTGCACTACTCGAACCGCAACATGTACTCCCTTCTCAATTATCACTACCTGTTCGGCGTTGACTTCAATCCCGATTATCAGCGTGGTTCTGTTTGGGATGAGGAGGACAGAGAGAAACTGCTGGACAGCATCTTCGCAGGACGCGAAATTGGTCGTTTCGTCTTCAAGCAGTTGCCCTTTATTCGCGCAAACGACGATGGCAACTACTACGAAATTGTTGATGGCAAGCAGCGTATGTTGACCCTGCTTGCTTTTTACGAGAACCGATTCCCGTACAAAGGCGTATTTTACAACGACCTTTCCGTTCTGGATAAAAACTGGTTCATGGATGCTTCCATTGGTGTTGCTGAACTTGACCAGAATTCGACCTGTGCGGAGGTTTTGGAGGTCTTCCTCGCTCTGAACGAAGGCGGTAAGCCTGTCGCAAAGGAAGTCCTTGACCATGCACGCGAGCTTCTGAAAGGGGAGACGGGCAATGGCAAAATGTAACTGTTGTGGGCGCGAAATGCTGACGGCCAACGGCTGCTTGTATAAGCGCGTGGTCGTCAAAGGCAAACGCAAGAAAACTTTTAACCGTATCAAAGTCGGTGACCCCGGTGACTGGTACGAAAAATTCGTTGGTACTCCGGAAGAGAAAGATATCCGCTGTGGTGATTGCGGGGCCAAAATTGGCTACTATCACCACTATGGCTGCGACATCGAGAAATGCCCCATTTGTGGAGGTCAGTTCTTGAGTTGCGATTGTCTGGAAAACTTCGATTCTGCTGTGCTAACAATCTGAAGAGAGGTAGTATAAACCATGTTGACTTTTACTGTTGAGGAACTGATTCGTTTTCTTTCAAACTGGACCCTGACCTTTTTTGAGGGAGCAAAACGCAGCGGTGACATTGTGTTCTCCCACTATTACTCGTTTTTCAAGCGTCCGGTTTTGGTTAAGGAGCATCAAGTTGAATCGCTCTATGTGATGGTTCAGGACCGAGATTCGTCGGACAATAAGAAGCCATCCTTTTCACGATTCGCAAAATGGGAATTTGGCGGCTTCATTGTGGATAGCAAAACTATTTACATGGCCTCCAAACCCGTAAAAGCGTTGCTTCAAAGCAGCGATTTCATCGACGATATGGATGTCTTCGAGAAACTGGACAGTATCCGTATTGCGCTGTTCCGAAAGAACATTCCGGCAGACCCCGCAATGTTTCAGGATAAGGATACAGTGGATAAAGCAGTCCGCAATGCTTGCTCCGCCTTTCTTTTTGGAACTCGATGCAATGAGTTCTCCAACCTGATTCGAACTATGTATCCTCTGAACGATGACGATGTGATTCACTATTTGTCATCTCCATCGGATTGGGCTGAAGAGACAAGTTCTGTCATTACGGCAAGCAACGGAACGGCATCCAGAATTTATTACATGGCCCGGCTGATTGCCATTGATAGGATGTCGGAACTATTCCTTACGTTTTATGAGCACGACAGTGCCGACCCTAAGGACATCACCAATGTGTGCAAAAGCATGATGGATGCTGTCGAACCTTATAAAGTCGTCACTCTCGTCATGGACTATATTATTGACGACAAGAAAATGGGTGAGCATCTCGAAGTGGATTGTCCCAGCCACCTTATTCGCGATGCGGATGTACTGCGCAGGAAAGGAATCTCCGTGACTCGTATCAGCGCCTTCGCAAAGCCGGAAGACACTCAGCGATTTGTTTGCAAGCACCCCAACCTCATTAAACGGGTTGAGAAGGGGACCAATATGTTCGATGTCTTTGTTTTTCCAATCAATTGTATCACAAGCATCCGGGCTGGAGAGAAGATTCTGTGGACCAACCCGGCTACATAATGCCAGCAGCATCTAAAATGCGCTGACAATCTGAAAAGAGGTATAAAGAATGCTTAAACAATCCATCGGTATGACCGAGAGCGATGCAAGGCAGATTGCCGAGATGTATCTTTCCCGCTACAACCCCACCTATTGGGACGGCAGCGGCGAAGTTCCTTCAGAAGCAAACTTTGACATTTGCCGGGTTGCGGTAGATAGTATGTACAATGGCTGCACGCTTGATATCCAGCTTTGCAAAATCGATGCTTGTCCTTGCCACGCTGCCTCTATCCATTTGTTTGAGGGTGGTTTCTGGACCGGCCATGGTATCGGCTGCTTTGACAAAACGGCCCTGTGCTATGACATCGGTTCCGTACACTCTCTGGCAAGCGCAATCATGCGTATCTGCGCCACCTATGAGAATCTCACCAATTTTCGTAAGGTTTTTGTCGAGCGCCTTGTTATCAGCAAAGAGCGCATGAACGAAATCAAGCAGTACACCGACGGAGGCAAAAAGCAGGACGAGATTGAGTTCGAGTCCGTTACCTTTGCCGATGGTATGTGCATGGATGTGCGCTGCGTCCCGCGCAAGGATGCTCCTTCGTGGTGCGAGGCTGCTATTTATTACGCGGACGAAGATGTTGTCACATCCGAGCCGTACAATTCGTTCTACAATCACTGGGTCTGCCAGACGGCAAACGCCACCTACCATCTGTACATGGGTATCGCCGACAAATAATTCTTGACCCGCTGTGCGAACCGCATAAAATGGTAATTGTACGATAGATATCATCTACTGAGGCACATTTTCGTGTTCGTACAATTCACAATTCTGCATCACTGAGGCGGACTTTCCACATCGGGAGGTCCGCTCTTTTTTTTGTTAAGAATGCAGTCAAAATTATCAAAAACCAGCTTACGCTGGAGAAGGAGGGCTAAGCCTTATGTTTTTAGACACAATTTATAAAGAAGATTTCCACAATTTTCTCAAAAACCCCACTGATTTCATACTTTCCGGAGTCGTTATGAACGAGAATGAAAAAGGATATTATTATCGTTTCATTCGCGTCCCGATGGCCAATGGCGAGCATAGTGTCGAGGCATTATTTGGGCAAATGTGCAGTAACTATCCCACCAGCATGAGCAAAGACCATTTTCTTGAACAACATAACCTTGAGTTTATGGCTTATGTTGTGGACCACGAAAAGACCTATGCTGAAAGCTATGAGTTCCTGCGACTGTTTGATGTCACCTCTGCTTACACCGGTCCCCATTCTGCAATGGGTGAGATGACGAAAACACTGTGGGATTATCTGGAGCAGAAAACAATTCTCGACCCTGACTATCTGAACACGCCCGAATTGCAGAACAAGGCTTATGAAAACGCTGTCAAACAGTATGTCCTGCAAAAGAAAGACACCACATTTGAAGAGAGCCTTCATAAATTCTTTGAGCACATTGATGACACCGCAACTATCGAGTTCTTCGCGAATCCTACCGGATGGGCGGAAAGGGTAGTGAATGTCCTTGATAAGAATCTCACTTCTCACGATGGCACACCTTTCAGCAAAAGCATCGGGAAAAAATTCGTTGCTGTCCAACGTCTCACCCAATTAAAAATGCTGGAGTTCCAGTCTAAGCCGCATTGTTGGGAGAGTGAATGCCGTAGTTTGTTTGTTGCAACTGCAAAAGCGAAAAACATTCGGCTCGTTTTTGAAGCCAATGGAAAAGAAATGCAGGTGCAATATCCCGTTTCCAACCTGATTACTTTTGAAATGATTAAGAAAAAGGTCATTTCTACATGGGCTATTGCACCGCGCAAGCTCAGCAATGAGGTGAAAGAATTTCTTGCAGAGAACTGCGCTGACTACAGTAAATACTGGTCTGATATTCCCATGAAGGCTGTCTCTCGCATTGAAAGTGGGCGCAAAGTTCTTTGGAAGAACCCTATTTTTGAGGAAACCAAAAAATAATTCCAAAATGGCCTTGCATTCGTATGCGGATGGGGTATAATGGTATACATCCCGATAGATACCATCTACCACAAACCGTTTCTCAACCTGCTTAACTTCAAGCAGACACGCCTTTTGACGTGTCTGCTTTTTGTTTTGCAGACAAGCAAAGGAGGTCCAACATGGACATCATCAACTTGACCCCGCATAGCGTAACCGTGGCCGGCATCACCATCGAGCCTTCCGGCATAGTCGCTCGCGTTTCCGCAGCGACTGACGATGCTGGCTCGGTGGACTTCAACGGGACCACTATCCCGCTGACGACCACCGTTTACGGCGAGGTGCAGAACCTTCCCGACCAGCGCGATGACACGCTGCTCATCGTGAGCAGCCTCGTCGCCGCACGGTGCAAGGACCGTACCGACATCTTCATCCCCAATGAGCCTATCCGCGATGCGGAAGGGCGCATCGTGGGGTGCAAGAGCCTCGGTCGCGTCTAACCGCACCACCCCATAGGCAGCACTTGCCTCCTGAACGATACAGGTACAAAAAGGTGTTCCGAGATTGCTTGGGTTAACGGCAACGTAGAGCGTGACTGAATATTCACCATCGGGTCACACCAGCTCTATCAAAACGATGGATTGCAATATGAGGCTATATCTCAAAAGTCAGGACAGTCGGCAATGGGACATCCTGCACCAGAATTTTCTGGCTGTAGAAAGAAGCTGTACTTATACAGTGAGCACTCATTGCGCCAGTACGAGGGCACCAACAGGGAATACATAACCTAGGTGATATACCGAGCTCGTATAACGCCATATCGGTGATTCTTGTCTGAGAATCGGCGTTGGACTTCACTCCCGGTGCAGAGGAGTAGTCAATCAGGGGCATCCTGAAGCGACGGGTAGCAGGTTTTTGACATCCTCCACGAGGATGGCTTGCTATCAGAATGAATTGTGCTGACACACGATTCGTTCCATTTGAGCCTTGCAGAAATGCGGGGCTCTTTTTTGTTGTCAATTCGTGCGAAATGAGTATATTTGGAAATGTAGAAGCCAAGCACCGAAAGGAGAATCCATATGTGTTGTCTGAAAATTGATACTGAAACACTGCTGGCGAACTGTCTAAACACTTGCAAGACTTATTCGTTTTCACTGGATGATTTGCAGCAAATTGTAAGACTGATGGCAAACGCCACAGACAGGTATATCTTCAGCGACACCGGCGATGATGCGCTACATGAGATTGTAACGAAATTTCCGGACATGTTCGTTTACGCTGATGAAGACAGGATTGCTCTGCGCAGCGAGTGGCAGCACGATGACAAGAAGCTGCCGATGGCGTATTTCGACTTTGGATACTCCGCCGCTGACATCAAGCAATTGTGCGCCGCAGCGGAAAAACACTGCACCACGCAAAATGAACAGTTGCCAAGTTGTGCGAACCGGGTAGAATAGGTATTGTACGATAGATACCATTCTACTAAGGCGCGTCTTGCGTTCGTACAATTCACAATTCTGCTTTAAGGCGGACTTCCTTCTCGGAAGCCCGCCTTTTTTGCGTCAGAAAAGGAGTTTCGTATGTTTATTGTTGCAAAATCTTTCACCAACAAAAGAGGGGAGATGTTTCTCAAAATCTTTCCGAACCAGTACCCGTCCATCGAAACGGCTCATGCCGCTATGCAGACAGACTATCAGGAAGAACTCAAAAAGCGCCACCTCGACCGAAGCGACGAGGAAACAATTCCAAGCTCGTATTATATCGACACCACTGAGGCAGCTATATATGAGTGTCAGGATTATGCACCGAATTGGCTGACTGTCTCGGTTTTGTACGCCATCAACGAGGTCGTATAATGCCACGCATTATACGACACGCCACTATCATATAACAAAAAGGAGACCACAAAATGTTTATCGTGATTAAGAGCGAACACTATGATTGCACGAACCTAATCTGCAAGAAGGACACCCTGGAAGAGGCGGTCGCCGCAGTAAAAGACAGCATGGCACAGCGCATCAACAAGAACTATCATGCAGGTCTTACCGGAACTGATATCACGCACGAAAACGAAGACCACTACGGCTTTTCTTTCACCTTCGATGAGAACCGCCACGCTGACAGTAGCGAACCCAGAGCGTATAGCACATATGACTACTGGAATGGGGATGACCAAGAGAGTGTCGAGTGGGTCGTTTACGAAGTCACAACCGACAAGCCTTTCTTTCTTCTTTCTTACGAGGAGTACGAGAGCATCAAGCTCACGGGCTTCTACGACACCTTCGACGAGGCATTCGGGAAAATGAAAGAGTTGATTGCGGAAAGCGTCAACGATGTCTTTGACGAAGATGCCACGGCTGATGATGTTGAGGACATGGAAGACTACAATGTCTTCGTACACTCTAACAAGGACAGTCAAGACAACGGTGCGCCGCTCGCCTTCGCAAGCTTCTGCGACGATTATCCAAACCGTGAATGGGCTGTTCTCCACATCTAAAATAACTTCCTTCGCCGCTCGTCTTCGAATGAGCAACATTTTTTACTTGCCAAAATGTGCGAAACAAGTAGAATGGGTATTGTACGATAGATACCATTCCAAATCAAAAAGGCTTTCTGCCTTTCGTACAATTTACAATTCTACTTTAAGGCGGACTTCCCGAATCTGGGAGGCCCGCTTTTTTATGTCAGAAAGGAAGGTCTTTCAATGATAAAAACAGCAATGCACGAAGCCTTTTTTTATTTCGCTTGCACCACGGGCGAAAGCTACAGTTTTACCGTCCGCAAAGAATACCCCGCTGGCAACGAAAATAAGCGGCTAAATCCGTTCCGGGATTACGCCGAGGCAGAGTTCAACAAGGAATGCAAGCGGCTGTTCGGCAGTAAGATAGTGTCTTTCTCTGGCCACTCGGATTACACCTGTGACCTGGAATGGCTGGATGCGGAAGAATTCACCGCCACCTACAACGGAGAAAAAGTCGTAGTCGAAGAATGCATTCCGTTCTGAAAACGAACCAAGGAAAAATTGTTATTTCGACCCGGAGGAAGATAAGCGCAATGGCGAGGCGTATTCTCTGACGGGATACTACTATGTCAAAATCTAAAACGGAGGAAAACAAAATGAAAGTAAAAAAAATGATTAAGTCTGACGTTTCCACTTTCAAGGTTGGAGATATTATCAAGGTCAGACTCACCGATGGCGAAAAGGCACTGGCTATGGCAGTGCAGCAGGAAGAGGACGGCATGATTTTCTGCCTGGTTGATTGTCTGGCTAAAGAGTACCCGATGAATGAAACCTGTACCAATGAGGGTGGCTATGAAGCGTCCGACCTACGTAAGAAGCTGAATGGTGAGATTCTGAATCTCTTCCCGGTTGAACTCACTGATATGATGATTCCGTTCGACAACGGTGACCTGCTCCGTCTGCCGACTGAGAAAGAGATTCTCGGAGAGAACTACCACGGTGAGTATGAAAGCCCGTGTGTGAAGCAGTGGAAGCCCATGAAGAAGCGCAGAAACCGTATGGCGTTCGACGGCACTAAGTATGAGAACTTTCAGTGGTACTGGCTGATGAACAAGGTCAGAGAATCCGCTCCTGCCTTCTCCCGTGTCAACGGCGACGGTAGTGCGAGCAGCTACTCCGCTTCTTTCTCTCTTGGCGTTCGCCCCGCTTTCAAACTCAAGAACCATTAACGCTTTTTGCCCACATTCCGATACTTCCGTATCCCGCTGTGAAGCAATGCACCGCGCCGAGGACTGCATCCGCAACGAACTCGAAGCATACAGCGACTATCTGCAGGGAAATTGCTGGCAATACTGCATCACGGATGAGGACGGCAATGTCGTTGATTCCTGCAGCGGTTTTATCGGCGACGACCTTGAAAAGAACGGTATGCTGAACTATATCTGTGACTACATCGAAAAATAAGGAGAATGAATTATGGAAATCACATTAAAAGGCAACAACGGCAAAAAGGTTATCATCCCCATCGAAGACCTGATTCAGAAATACTGGGCAGACGAAAACGACAAGCCCAACCGCATCGAGATGTCTGCCAAGGTTAAAGATGAGACCATCCTTGCCGCCATGACGATTTGCGATGAGAAGGAGGAGAACTACCTGAGTGTTGACCTTGAAAGTCGAAACGAAAAGTTTGACACAGAGGCACTCTGGTGTTCTCTTGAAGCTCCGAACACGCTGAATCCGTTCGTAACCGGATACTTATATTCCGGCAACAACGAAACGGAAAGCGATGATTGGCTGCTTCGCATTGTGGACGGCTATCGAGCAGCTGATGACGATTCTCCGCGAATCGTTTTCTCGAACAGAAGAACCATCAGCGTTCAGGATTTCCGTGAAGAATCCGAGGGTGAAAACAAGTATAAGTGGTTTGCCGCCACGGAAAAACAGTTCGACAAGCCGTTCAACTACGCTGATTTCGGAACACGCTTGGAGGAAGCCACGCACGGCTATGTAAAGCGTATTCAATCCCTGATTGCCTCGAAGGATGAGGCTACTGTAAACCGCATTGCGGATATGCTGGATTCCATGGGCTTTGATGCCGTTACCGGATATTTCGACCCCAAGGAAGACAAACGCAGCGGCGAGGTAGATTCTCTGACGGGATACTACTACGTCGATATCTAAAAACAACCAATTATAACAAGGAGTACATTAACATGGAACTGAAACTTTCTTCTAATTTCAGCGGAAAACCCGTATCTGTCGTCGTCCCTATCGAGAAAGTTATCGAGGTGTTCTGGCCGAAAGACGAGAAACCGCCTATTTCTCTTACCGTATCAACAGTTCTTGGCGCAGACAGGGCCAATGCGGAATTTTCTCTTGGTGAAGAAACCAAAGAGTCCTATCCCGGCATTTGGCTTACGACCGATAATGTTAAAAGCCATCGCCACTGTTCTTGGTTCCGCCTCGAGCTGCCGAACGATACCAACGACATCGTAATGGGTCATCTTTACGCCGGTGATGATGATATGGAGACTGACCAGCCTCTTGCCATCATTGCTGACGGTATTCGTGCTGACGGGGATGAATCAAAACGCATCCTTTGGGTCGATGAAGATGTAACGTGCGTTAAATCCATGAATGACGATTATCTGAATCGTCAGAAAGCCATCACCGAAAAGCAACTCAGTGACCTTTCTTCCGGGATTTTTCTTCAAAATTTCGATTATATCGTTTACGGCAAGCGCCTTGCATCCAAATCTGAAAACACTGTGGAGTTCGTGGAAAACACTATCGTTTCCCACAACAAACAGGAGCTTGAGGTGGTTGCGAGCGGCATGGAAGCTATGGGGCTTTCGGTCGAGACGGGTTATTTCGACCCGGACGACGAGTCCACCGTCGATGTGCCCAAGCAGCTTATCGGCTTCCATTACGTTGTTCTGAAGAAAAAGGTCTAAATCACAGGAGGTTTATATGTACTGCAAAACTATCACAAAGGAAATCTTCGATTCCTATATCGCAAATGACTCGGATACCGTTCTGGAGGGTGTTGTTACCAACGCTTTCGAAGGCACCGCTTTCCGCCGCTTTGTGCGCGTTCCTTTGGCTAAGGGAGAACATTATGTCGAAGCGCTGTACGAGCAGGATTTCGGCTCTTTCCCTCTGGCTATGGGTGCGAATCATTTCAGCATTAAGAACGGTCTCGAGTTCATGGCGTTCATCGTTGACCGCAAAGAAACCTACTGCAAGTCTGCTGCATTCGCACTGCTCTTTGACGATTACCGGCAGGCGGATTCCAACTGGGTCACGGCTGAAATGAGAGATGCCTTTCTCGCGTACATCGAGAACACCTACACCCCCTCTGCTGAGGTGATGAAGGACAAAAAGTTTCAGTCCCTGACATACGACAGTGCCGTGAAGCAGTATGTGTATGACAGGAACAACGACACCACAGCACTCGATTTGATGCTGAAACTCCTTGAAAAGTTCGACGATTCCGTCATTGTTGACTACCTTGCAAACCCCACCGGATGGGAAGAGCGGTTTGCCAAGGTTCTGGAACAGTCTGGAATCTGGGACTCGTTCGCCAAGGAGTTTGCCGAACCTTTTGTGGCATATCTGGTTCAGACCCGGCAACATCTGGATGCGTTCAGCGCGGACCCTTCTTGCTGGGAAAGCGTCTGCAAGAATCTGATGGCTGCTGTCAAAGACCGTAAAAATGTTCGTCTGAACATCGTGGCTGGCGGCAAGTCCATGCAGGTTGTATATCCTGCTGTCGGTATCGAATCCTACGACACCGTAAAAACCAAGAATCTTGCCACTTACGCAATTTCTCCGGCTCGTCATCAGGAAGAAGTAGAACGTTTTCTGAACGATAACTACCCGAACTATAGCAGTAAATTCCATTATGATATTCCTTTCGACTCTATCGTTTCCGTGTCGAGCGGACGCAAGGTCCTTTGGGAAAACCCGCTGTTCGGAAAATAATCGCAATACCGTTGCGTGCTTATGCGAATGGAGTAGAATAATAATTGTACGATAGATACCATCTACTGAGGCGCTATCCGCGTTCGTACAATTCATAATTTCGCTTTAAAGCGGACTTCCCGAATTTGGGAGGTCCGCTTTTTGCGTTCAAAAAAGGAGTGTATTTGAAAATGGTGAACAAAGCAGCCAGTACTACTTGTCATTCATGCGACAATCCGTACTATGTGCGGGCACAAATCATCGCAAAAAGTGCCGGTAGTCCCGCGTATCGGTTCGGCATCGATGAAAGCGTAAGTCTTCCGGGGAACCAGCATGGCTTTGTCAGAGACATACTTGACGGCGGAAAGATATATGTCGTGCAGATGTTCGAATCTACCGAATACCGCTGCTATGCGTGGCTCGATATGAGACCGGAATACGGATACAAAGACATCGGTTCCGTTTACGGAAAGCCGAACCCTTACAAGCCGCTTCCTGTCAGCAACTACAATCACACGGTTCGATTTTTGCTGGGTTTCCTGTACTTCTATGATGTTGACTTGACGCCCGGCTATCAGAGCCGCCACGCCTGGAATGAGGCTCGAAAGGTCGCATATCTAGCCGATATTTTCGCAGGAAAAGATGCCGGAGAAATCGTATTTCAGGAAATTCCGTCGTCTGACCCGATGCCAAAGTATCAACTCATCAAAGGAGAGCAGGAAGTCATCACCCTTCGAGAGTTTTACGAGAATCGGCTTTTGTACAAAAAAGCATGCTACAACGACATTCGTGCAGATGATATTTTCTGGTTCAGACAGACCATGCTGCGAATGATTGTCTACAACGCAAAACACGAACCTTCCACCGAGCACGAAGACATTGCGATTATCGGCAGGATTCTTTTCGGAAGATACTAACACAAAAAGGAGAATATTATGAAAATCCAAAAAATCAACACAGGCATCATTATCACCAAAACCGCGAAGCAGCCGAGCGCGAAAATCGAGTTTTCTCTGGATGAGCTCGATGCGCTTTCGGAGTTCTGCGAGAGGTTGCAGGACGAAAAGGATATCAGAGAATACCTCAACATTGCAGTGACTATTCCGGATTCTGCCGAGGTATCAGCTCCCATTGCCGCCAAGTATCTGCGCGATGCAGCCCTCTTTGAGCAGCTCGTGGACGAAACCAGACGGAATCAGGAAGAGAACCAGAGCGATTTTCTCACTGCCGTCAGCGATGCAGTTTCTTCCATCGAGAAAAGCCGCGATGTCAAAGAATGGCATGGTTTGACGAAGGAGACTGCGGAGCGTTTCGCTCGTGAATTCATGGCAGAACGGAATCCCGGTCGTTGGTCGGGGTTCGGTGAGGTCCCTGAAAGTGTCAGCCTTGACCCCCTCAATTTTCCCATCAATGACATTTATCCAAAAGGCAACAAACCTGCCCTTCGTATGCAGCTTATCAGCGTGACCTATCCCAGCCTTCACAGAGTTTGTGAGTGCAGCATTATCGAGGATGGTGTTGACCTGTGGGCTCGCCGTACGCTGGATTCTATGACTGCCGGAACTGTCGAGGACCTGGTCGAGACTGTTCTGTATGTGGCACGCATGTACGAGAGAAGCAAGTGCTTTGAACGCATCTTTGTAAACCACATCCAGATGGAGAAATCGGAACACGATGCTCTTATCCGCCATCTCAACGACCCTGACAGCATTAACGACGGGTATCAAATCAGTGATGTCGTATTTGCTGCAGACAACACCATTGTTTCCGTCCTTTGGGAAGGAAACAGCAAAGATGGTGTTTCTGGTATGGTAACACTTGCCGTGAACGGTAAGACGGTATACAAGACAAAGAACACCAAGGTATTCTGCAACCATTGGATTCTTCCATACAACGGTGCCGAATACCATGTTCTTGTCGATGTACTTCCAAAGAAAACCATTCTGGAAGAAACTGTGTATATCAGCGAGCCGTACGCTGAGCGCATTGAGAAGCACCTTCGCGGCGAGGAAGCGCAAGGCGATGGTTCTTCGCTGGGCAAGACTGCGAAATTCTCCGACGGGTTTGAAATGGACATCCGCTGCTGCGGCGGCAAGGACGATTCTTGGACTGAGGCTATCCTGTACGATAATACCGGCAAGGAAGTTGTCGCCACTGAACCCTGCGATGGCTTTACCGGCTGCTGGGAATTGAAGGATGAAGACACCAACACGGTATATCGCGCCCATGTCATGACGAAACCGAACCTCAACTAACCAATAGCATTCAGCCGTCTGCCTTCGGGTAGGCGGCATTTTTTGCTTGCCATGCTGTGCGAACGGCATAGAATAGATATTGTACGATAGATACCATCTACCAAGGCGCAATCCTGCGTTCGTACAATTCACAATCTGCAAGCATTCAGGCAGACTCATCTTCGGGTGAGCCTGCCTTTTTTGTTTGCGAACGACAAAAAGGAGCTTTGCAATGAAAACACTTGTTGAGGTCCAGACTACCGAGGAGGAGAACCAATGAGCACACCAAGCTTTATCGGAGTACTTTGCAAAGAAGGAATGGAGGTTCATTATGACCGATAACATCATTACGGCTCGGCTGTTCATCGACATGGACGGCACACTCGCAGCGTGGCAGCAAGCCGCGTGTTTTGAAGATTTACTGCAGGAGAACTATTTCCGGGACCTGCCTCCGTATCAGACGGTGGTGGATGCCGTAAGAATCCTCTGCAACGCGCATCCTGAACTCGATATCTATGCGCTTTCCGCATTCATGCCAGAAAACCCCGCTGCGGTAGGAGAGAAATCCGAATGGCTGGATGTGTATGTACCGGAAATCGATGCTGCACATAGGATTTTCGTTCCTTGCGGAGAAAGCAAGGCTGCGGCAGCTGCCAATCGTCTGAAAATGCCGTGTATTGATAAGTCTTTCGTTCTTCTGGACGACTACTCTGTCAACCTGCATGACTGGAAAGAGAAAGGCGGCAGCGGCATTAAACTACGCAACGGTATCAATGGCAGCATAGGGACCTGGAAAGGCCCTTCCGTGAGCCGGTTCAACACCCCTGAAACACTCGCAACGCTCATCTGCCGAGCGGCAAAAATCAGAGCTAACGCCTGAGGCGAAAGGAGAAATAGTAATGTTCCCGACTAAAGAAACCATCGAAGTGCTTCGCACCGAATATCCCAATGGCACCCGCGTTCGCCTTGTCAAAATGGATGATGTACAAGCCCCGCCTATTGGCACGGAGGGTACGGTTGTCGGTGTTGACGGCATTGGCAGTCTCATCATGCATTGGGACAATGGTTCCAGTCTGCATGTCGTGTACGGCGAGGATGAGGTGGAGAAAATCTGATTCCTGCCTTGCAACAAAAAAGGAGAAAAGAAAATGAGTAAACTGACCAATACTATTCGCACAGAAGTTGACGAAGACTACTTCATGGATATAGCAGATTTTCGCGATTACGCTCGCAGCATGATGTTTCCTGACCCTGTTGGTATTGACATGAGCGATGAACTCAACGACATGGTTACAGAAGCCGTGAACAGCGGAAAAACGACTCTGGAAGATTCCTTCAAGAAACTGGTCAAACGCGACGCCAAAGGTCGTATCGACTATTCTTACAGCGATGGGTTTGACGGTTTTCGGTATGGTCAGGAGCTTTTGTGCTTCTGCGATACCGAAACTGCCGCCCAGCGTCTTGGCAAAAAGTAGAACAGGGAAGGGAAGAACGTTCCACTCCTTGGTGGTTTGACATTTAATGTCAGAAAGGAAACAAATGAGTAGATGGAATGTTTTTTGTAACGAAAACGCTCCTTATCGTATTTATTATCGTCAAATTGATATTGATGGATATGAGATGTATGTCATGTTTCCATTGCCAATGACTGGCATGGAATGTGGCTGGGCAGTATCGCATGGTGCAACTACGGCAGCTACTATTCAGGAAGCTGTTCAAAAGTTTTATCCCTTTATGGTAGAGTATATCTGCGATGAAGAGGATTCCGACAACGATACACAACAATACATTCTCAAAAACCTCAATTCTCTTGGCAACTCTGTGGATTTTTGGGGCAGAAAAAATAACCGTCAACATGTCATTGACAACATGAGCACAACGCAGAAATCGCAGCTTTTGCGCTACATTCTGCGAAATCATGAAGCCTTTGACAAAATGATTTCAAATGACCGAAAAGAATATCAGGAAAACCATCAGGGATAATCGGTATTATATCCCTTCGGTTCGTACCGGATATATTGCGGATGAGGAAAGCAAAAACCGCAGAGCCGATGTGCTTGCGGATACCGCTGACCGGTATTGGCTTGAGGCATTGTTTACCTTCCGTTTTCTGTATTGGGAAGAGCACAAGCTGCTCGGTATCGTCATGATGCCGCCTGAGAACGCAAGCGAAAAATGGCCGCTGAGTGTATATTTCCAGAATTCCTGCGACCAGGATTATCCGCTTTCCGACTGGAAGGAAGGCAATATCCCGTTCTTTGCAAACGCCGCCGCAAAAGCCGAAAACTATACGGCGGAAGAAATCCGCGCAAAGTTCGACTACGAAATCGAAGATGAAAACCTCGAATATTATCGGCGCAATACTTGCTACAATGATATTTTTGAGGCACTCGCCCTCGAACCGTGGCTGTACAACCATTGCACGGATGTGCCGTTCGTAACTTTCGCTTTTCAGGGGATTCAGAGCGAAGCAGAACGATACCAGTATTTACAATGGCTGAAAGCTGAAATCCAGTAGCCGGTACTTGCCCAGATATGCGAATCGCATAAAATAGTAATTGTACGATAGATACCATCAAAAACACAATTTGTGTTCGTACAATTCACAATCTGCAAATAAGCGGACTTCTCGATTTTTGGGAGGTTCGCTTTTTGTTTTAGGATGAAAGGAGTTTTTATGAGCAACCCGAAAAAAGCGGTTTCTCCGGTCGATGAGTTTATCAAGGTTTTCCATGAGATGAGCGCCCGATACGGTCGCAGCGAACTCTGGTATGACTACATCGACATGCATGCCATTGCACTTGCGAACACCTGTGATTTGCGGTGCAGGGATGTAAGAGAGAAACAGTACCATGCCATCGTCCAGAAATACGATGAAAAGACCGTACAGCAGTTTGCGGTGCTTACCGCCATTACAATGACGGCGCTTCTGGAAAACCCTGAGCAGGATTTTCTTGGCACCGTTTATCAGAATCTAGGATTGGCCAAAAGCCGAGCAGGTCAGTTTTTCACGCCATACAATGTCGGGCAGATGATGGCACGCATAAACATGTCGGATTCTTTCGTTCTGGACAAGTCCCGTATCCTGCGGGTGAACGACCCGTGCTGTGGTGCCGGATGCCTGCTTCTGGCGGGGTACAATGTGATGCGCGAGCAGCTGGAATCCACTGACCCGGACTGGGACAAATGTGTTTTGTTTGTAGCACAGGACATTGACCCTCTGGTCTGCAAGATGTGCTACATCCAGATGTGCTGCATTGGCGTTCCCGGAATTGTCGTAGTTGGCAACTCTCTGTTTCCGGACGCAGAGCTGTCACCAACAGATTTTTGGTTTACGCATAAGTATTTTGCTTTGGACGAGAAAGCCCTCGAAAATTTAAACTAACAGAAAAAGGAGTAATGATAAATGCATATGGTCACCAAAACCTACCAGCTCCGCGATGGCGAGAAGCTGACTGAATTTTATAATTGTATCGACTGGAAGCCGCTGTTTGAGTTCGTCCAACGCTATTACGGCATTGGCGTGGAACAGCCTCCTGTACCATGTCTTAAACCCAACGGTCGCATTGAGGTGCATTGGCCGGAGAATCTGCGCGATAAATGCGGTCTTTTCGGCCATACATACCGCGAAGTGCATCTGCAGACATTCTCGTCCTGCTGCTTCCACGACATCACCTACGACAAGGACATTGCCGATAAGTACCTCGCTCGTCCGGACTTTTACCGTTTGAATATTTCTTTGGAAAATGACTGCAACGGCACTTCTTCGGATGCTTATATGCAGCTGACATTTTCGCTGAAATACATCGAATTTTCCGGAGGGTACAACTTCGCAAGCCTGTTCAGTGCTGAATACCGTAAAGATACAGGCTGGGTCGTTGTTTCCGGAGAAGGCGAAGTTCTCATGGGGTCGAAGGAATAAGAAAAAGATTTGCCGCTCATCTTCGGATTGGCGGCATTTTCAACGCTAATGTAAGCAGGAAATCCGAGGTCGTTCTCAAAGCACATTGCGCGTATATGACACGATGTGGTATAATCCAACAGGGGTGATATCGTGAAAATCTGCACTCTTATTGGCGGCGTGGATGGTGTAGGCAAATCAAGCTTAACCGGTTCTTTGCGCTCCGAACGCAGCGACCTTGGTATTGTGGTAGACCCTGATAAGCTGACCGTTCAATGCGGCGGCGACGAGTACGAGGGCGGCAAGCTTGCCGTCAAACGTATCGAGCAAGCCTTAGAGGACGGCGTGAATTTCACGCAGGAGACAACTCTTTCTGGGGGATATCCGAAACGGCTTTGCAAACGCGCAAAGGAGGCAGGATACTATATTCGCCTGTACTATGTCGGTTTGGACACTGCCGAGGAAAGTATTCGGCGAATCAAAAACCGCGTAGAACGCGGTGGACACGATATCCCCGCCAAAGATGTTAAAGCTCGATTTTCTCATCGTTTCGAAGATGTCCTCAAAATTCTTCCGTATTGCGATGAAGCCAAGTTTTTCGACAATGACAACGGATTTGTTCTCGTGGCAGAATACCGTAACGGACAGATTCTTCCTGTTGGGACGTATCGCCCCACATGGCTTAGCCAACTCATGGCGCAATTTGATTGACATTTTCGCCGCTCATCTTTGGATGGGCGGCATTTTTTTACTTGCCAAAGTGTGCGAACCGCCTAGAATGGTATTTGTACGATAGATACCATCTACTAAGGCACTTTTTGTGTTCGTACAAAAATTCATAATTTCGCTGAGGCGGACTTTCCGAAGAATCGGGAGGCCCGCCTTTTTGCGTAGAAGGGAGTATTTATATGGCAACCAGAAAAATATTATTCCGTGGTCAGACTCGGCGCAAAGGGGAGAAGACCTCCATATCCGGTAAGCCTCTGCCCGGCATCTGGGTCACAGGCGGCATCTTTCCTCAGAACAAAGGCTATGAACGCGCCATCATCTATACCCAAGACCCGAAGGTTGAGAAGCATGTTGTATATGCTGAAACAGTAGGGCAGTATACGGGAGTTGATGATGTGTTGGGGACCCCCGTCTTTGAGGACGACATCATCACCTTTTGGCAGAGAACCGACACGAAACACTTGCAGCGCTACAAGGGTATTGTGAAGTACGACGAGGCGCTGACAAGCTTTACGGTTGTTTCCTGTGAGCCCAACCGTCTTAGTGACCCCCTTTTCCTTTGGGATTGCTCCGATATTCATGTGGTTGGAAACACTTTCGACGGTGAACTCAGCAAGCGTGAGCAGGAAGTTTCGTGTACTTACGCGAAATGCCTTGCATTGGCAAAGGACATTGATACGCTTCAACTTTGCTACGGTCCTCGTTTTAGCGCTCTGAGGGTTGACAGCCTCTGGAGCAAAGCTTTTGAGTTGATGGATGATGTGACCCGCTCTAGAATCATTGAAGACTTGAAGTTCTTACAAAAGGAGTGGCGCGGGTATGAGGAGAAGCCGGTGAAGGATGTTCAGGAAATCCTCGATGCCATTTCCGAACTGTTCGGTAAGGAGGCGGCGTCCGAATGATTTCTGAGAACGAATACCGCAATGCCGTTCGATATCTGCAAAACCTTCTGAACGGCGGTCTCATGGGCGCAAGAGGAACTTCTCCTCTGATGACGGCCATTGAAGCCTGCGAACTGCAGATTCCAAAACATCCCATCTCTAAAAGCTGGTCGCCGAATCTCTGCCCGCATTGCAATGCTGACCTTGGCGGAGACTGCAACGACGGCTACTACGAGAACCCTCACTATGACCGCTGCCCTGTCTGTGGTCAGCGGCTTGATTATAGTGAGTAAAGGAGCGTGAAATATCATGATGCAGCAAGAGTTTGAGAAGCTTACGAAGGTAAAAGTCACCTCGGAGGAATACAACGTCATTGAAGCCGCATACATGGCTTGTCAAGAAGACAAGCAGGTTTTCTGCAAGCAGTGGCTCAAAAAAGACGGTATCCGGAATCTGTTGAAGGACCGGCTTGCGGAAATCAAAAGTCTGAACAGTACCATCAAGGAACTGGAAAAGAAAATTGATACCCTCGAGGACTGGAAACCATCCATCAAGTACGGAACTCATTATTGCGATACTTTCTATCGCAACCTTTCCGCAGCCTGTGAAAGAAACGGCAAAAATCTGTTCGCTGTGCAGTCCGATGCAGAGGTATTCATTGCTGCCCGCTTCGGCTTCAACGCCTCAAAGCTCGTCATCATCCCGGATGTGGAGACTTATGAGTCGAACCGACACGGAACTGTCCGGCTTGCAAAGGCCGAAACCAGAAAACCCTTGTATGTCAGTGAAAGCTTCAACTATGCACGATTCGATGTGCTTTGCCAAGGCGGTCATATGCAGTGGGAACTGGTTGACGGCAAGCTGTGCGACTACGAAAGTCCCAATATCTAATCTGCGGGGAGCAATCGTTTCCCGTGCCCAACAACGCGCAGACCCCAATGCTGTCTGCGCACAATTTTCCAAAACCATATCAAAAAGGAGCGTATTTTTATGACCTTACCGACCAATCATCCGTATTTTTTTACTTGCCCCTCGTGTGGCTGCAAGCTGATTTCCGTATCCAGCGGTGTGAGGGCTAAGCCGCATTGCCCGGAATGTGACTACTTTGCCGATGACGCATTCGTAGTCAAGGACCGCGTCGTGAACGAGGCCATGAATGTCATCGCCGACAACGCGGAACTGGCTGAAAATTTTGCCGAGACCGTCAAAAACGAAATTGCAAGCGATGATGATGCCTATGCACACATCGGGTTTCGCCTGGCAAACGATATCCGGAATCAGAGTCCCGCATCTGAGGTGCTCTTGACCCTTTGCGGCTGGAACATCGACACGCTGCTCGATAAGACTCCGCCCATCGCAATCAGAGAATAACCATAGCAAAAAAGGAGAACAGAAAATGTTTAATAATCTCAACCTTTCCAACGCTCTCGCGTTGATTGATAAGCCCGTATGGGTCATCACAGAGGTTCGCGGCCGTAACAAGAACAACCGCACCTATTCCAAGTCCCGCAGCAAGAACATGATTTATCCCGCCACTATCACAAATTTGCAGGTGTGGCGCGGGTATTCTCACAGTAAAGGGGATACCGGTTGCCCGAAATGTACCGTCACCGTCGATATCGTCACGAAGGACGATACCGGCACGGAGATTTACTTCGACCTTCCGAATGAGCTGCTGAATGTCACAGTGTTTGAAAGCAAGGAGGATGCCGAGAAGGAACTCGCATACCTCAATTCCAACAAAAACACCATGACATATTCCGAGCAGCATCAGCGTGAGGATAAAAACAACGCAAAGGTGTTCGGAATCGCATGAGTTGGAGAGAAAATCGCTTTTCTCCCTTGCTTATTTATGCGAACCGAATAGAATGAGAATTGTACGATAGATACCATTCATAAAAGGCATTCTGTGCTCGTACAATTCACAATTTCGCTTTAAGGCGGACTTCTCATTGCGAGAGGCCCGTCTTTTTGTTTTAAATTTTAAAAAGGAGTGTTTTATTATGACCGAAAACGAAAAAGCAAAAGAGCTCATAGCTACCTCTGGAACGACCGTGAAGGTTAACCCCCAGAATGGCTGGTATCTCAAGCGGTTTGCCGCCCTGCAGTTCGAGGGCTCAGTGGACAATTTCGGCACAAATATGCCGATTCACGTCCTTGAACAGCAGCTTCCAAAAGAGGATACCGTAAAGTTGGATGACGCTGTCATCGAAGGCCAAGATATCGGGTACAGCAAATTCTATGACGAAGATGGCTGCAGCTATTCGTCGGTCAGCGAGTTTGTAGAGGTACAGCTCGGCCTTGACGATGACGATTCCATTCGGGAATACAACGAGGAAAACCCAGACTTGCCGTTCATCCCGTACGAAAAGCTGCGGGAAATGGATAAGAAGGATATTCCGGAAGTGTTGTTGTCTGTCGCTGATGAGGCCGACTATGTAGATGCATACAAGGAAGTGACCGATATCGCATCCTACAGTGTAGAAGTCGTTCCTATGAGCAGCAACTATGAAACCATGGGATTCGCGTTCACTCATCAGGGACTCAAAGAGTACGAAAAGTCTATCGACAACCATATCTTCTATCCGTGCTATTATCACGCACGGACAGGAGAGCAGTATGGCCGCGAAGTCGGAGACTTTCATCCCATCATGGAGTTTCTGCACAGCGTCGGTGAGCAGCTTCTGCGCGAGGATATCAGACGGTATGACATTAAGCCCGCCGTTATCAGAACGAAGGAGGAAATGCACGAATTCTACCGCACGCAGCCTGATGAGATGATTCTGGCCGCATTGGTGGAAGTCGATGACAAGGTATCCGGAAAACGCTATTGCAGTATTCGCGTCTGGTGTTCCGGGTACGAGATTAAGACCCGGTCTACAGGTTCCTACTATGTTCTGAACAAGCACTACCTGACGGTCAATAAGGATGACATGGTTGCAACGTACCCGTACCCGTTCTCTTGTGACGATGGTGCCAACACGCTGCTGGAAGCTAAGGACACGGATATCCTGACACCCGTGGAGCGCCTTTTCCTCTGGACTGAATACAAGAATCCGAATCCCATTGAAACCAAGAAAAAACAAGGAGAGTCTATTATGAATACCTACAATGTTGTCGTTTCTGTTTCCACGACGGTCTGCATTGATGCAGAAAGCGCTGATGATGCCATCGAAAAGGTAAGTCAGGCGTTGGATAACGATGATGCAAATATGAGCGCTGATGTTGCCAGTAGAATTGGCGATTCCATGCGAAATGGTCACTATGAGGTGACAAATGCCATCCCGATGGATGAGTGAGGATGTTGAACTATGACAGAGATAGCATTTTTGGTGAAACCCGACTCTGAGATGTACCGCAAGCACTTCAAGCAAAAGAACGAGCTGGACAAGTTTGTCAGGTTCGCATCTGCGTTCATCGACAAATACTTCGTATCGCGTAACAGGGACTTCGATTACAGCTTTTCCACGAACATGCGCCTTACCGTGAAACTTCCGCCGAATGACGAAGAATGGTTTGGCGCACAGCTCATGAAGGAAAAGTCGGAGAGTGGGTTATGCGTGTTCAAGAAGAACTCGCCCATGAATAAGCGCTGGCACGAGGAAGTTACATCGCATATCAACCCCTATTCTCTGACGGCGAGCAAATGGTGGTTCATGGATTTTCCGTATTGCGGGAAATGCCAAATCGCCATGTGGGATGACGGCTGCGGTAATGTTTACGGGTATTATTCCACCCAGGCTGCGCGTCACAACTCCGGAAAATTGCCCGATTATGTGCAACCCATCAAGATGAGCGAGTATTACATCGCTCAGGAGCGCTGCAAGGAACTCGATTCTCTTTTGTCAGAGGCTGTGGACAAGGGGAACCGCGCATCTCATATCGGCTCCTATAAGGCAACCTTCAAAAAGACCAGCGATGGTTCGGACGGTACAGGCTTTGAGGATAGTACCAGCGTATGTTTCTCGGTTGAGCATTGTGCAATGCCGTCTAATACGCGAACCGCTATCGTTGGCCTTCTTCACGATTATTGCTTGAAAAATCAGCGGTCTCTTGATGACCTTGCCGAGTTCGAGTACCTCGGACCTGCCGAGAAAGCCGACAACCCCGCCTAAATCGCAATTTTACGCATAAAAAATCAATAGGGAGTGCAAATCATGACTCGTTTCTACATTGAAAACGCAGAAGAATTCGACCGTGCATGCCGGTTACTGGACAAGCGCGATGTTCCTTACGACATCGATGGCGGTGACCGTATCATGGTCGCGGATTGCTACGCCATTCAGGTCATTGGGGTGTTCGAGTTGTTCGACATCGACTACGAGGAGGTATGAGCATGCTGCGACTTAACAAAATCAGTCCTAAAAAGCCTTGCCCCTTTTGTGGTGCCTTCCTTGAAAACGAAGCACCCAGCACTATCTGGTGTCATCCACAAAACAGCTGCTTGCTGAGCCTCCGTGGCATTACCGGAGACGACCAAATTGCTCAGTGGGATACGCGCTTCGATGCAAAGGGAAAGAAGGTGCTTGACGATGCTGAATGAGCTTTTTGCTCGCGAAATCCTTGAAACGAGCATCGCGCTTGGCATCCTCCAAGAGATGAATGGCGGCGTCGTTATTTACCATGAAGCAAGCAAAGAAGACCCTGAAAACCTTCCTGCCGGGTGGTATATCGACGACAAGAATTATACCACGTTTTCGATTGCCACTGACCCGGAAGCTATAAGAGAACTCAAGCCGTGTCTGGTTGAAGCTGGATATCAGTATGAGGAAAGGGAAGCGTTTTGGGAGAATATCCTTGGCAACACGGCTCCCAAACTTCGCTTGCCGATAAAAGTATCGCAAATCTGAAAGGGGAACTATTATGACCGATAAGAGCATTTTTACCGCGACCCGTATTCGCGGAGAGGAAAAGGAATTTCTCGGCAGTGTCCTGCTCAGTTCTGAAACGGATACCGCTTCCGAATTTTTCCGCAACATCATCAAGAAAGATGTAAAGGATGTCGAGGTTCAGAAGACCGAAACTGGCTATGTCTTGACCGACAAAGCCGACCGCGACACCTGCTACATCCTGACCCGTACGCAGCTTGACGATGCTTTCTGGAATAGCTGCACAGCTGATAAGAAGCATTGACACTTTTCCCGTCCACCGTTTGGTGGGCGGGATTTTTTGTTGACGCCGGAAAAGTTTGCAGCACGAACGAAGCATTCGAACTGCAGGGGGATGAAATGGAGGTGGAATAAGGGCAAAGAGGCTGCTGCACTTGGATTTTTCCTTGTGCAGCAGCCTCTTTTTGTTGACGTTCCTTGCGAACCGCATAGAATTGAAATTGTACGATAGATACCATCTACTAAGGCGCTATTCGCGTTCGTACAATTCACAATTCTGCATTCACTCAGGCAGACTTACCATTCGTGGTAGGTCTGCCTTTTTTGTTTGCAGACACTTTGAAAGGAAGAAATAGTATGTATAGTTTCAACTGCTTAATCAAGACCGATGCCAGCCTCGTTAAAGGTTCTCTTTCGGAAAGCCATGGCGAGACCGAACTTCTGGCGAACCTGTACGGAAAGATAATCTGCATTGAGGACGATGCGAACGGGATGAGCCCGACAGAAACTGTTCCGACGCCCGTGGATGTGTTCGATATCATCCTTGGTTATCGAGAAGCAAGCGAGCTCATTTCTTTTGCAGAAGACATGAAGAAACGAGCACTGCACGCGGCTCTTGAAACCGCCAGATACGCTCTGAAGAAGTGGGACAAGGACGGCATCAGCATTCAGAGTTCGTTGGAGAAGTGTTTCTGCACTATCCCGATGGGTTCCACGGAGGCGTACAACCTTTCGTGCGCTACCGACATCCTTTCCAACCACCCCTGTTCCGAAGCGTGCGAGCTGTTCTATAACGGCATCGAATGGAAGTGCTATCCGGACGATACCGAACTGAACGATGTCATCGCGCATCCCGAACAGTACATCGTCATCCCTGTACTGTTTTCCGACAAATGATTCTTGACCCGTGCGTCAAAAAGGAGAATGAAAATGAATACTAATTTTTTTGTTGCAGAAGATGAAGTGTTTAACCCCAATAAGGTCCTTACACGAAAAGGAATGGATGCCTTTATTGGAGACAGAGGCATCAAAAGTTACGCGGGGGTTTTAAAAAGAGATAACAAACTCTTTTACAACTTTATCCGCGTAAAAGTTGCTGAAGGGAAAAATTGTGTTGATGCGATTTATGCGCGAAAAGCAATCGTATCGAACGGATGCTTACGGAATGACTTTTTCTCTTTTGGAGAGTACAACTTCGTCGCATTTGTGACCAATGGGAAAATCTATTGCGACTTGAAGAACTTCTTCAACGAACGCTTCGGCATCGAATCCATGTCCTATGAGGATGTTGCAAATCAGATGCACGATGAAGTGGAGAACTATATCCGCAAAACGTTTACAGATTGCTACGTGGACACGGATGTCGAAGAAATGGGCACAGCCGAAGCCAAATATGAATTTGTCTTTGGCAAAAAACACCATATGTTCAATAACATTTCTTTTACAGCGGATTCTACCTCTTCCTGCGATGCCATTGTACTGTTTCTCGCTAATCCGAGTGAGTGGGCGAAAGAGTATGTAGAGAAGATGCTTGAAGAACATGAGTGGAGCTTAAAGCACATTCGCCGACAGGTATCCATCGACATATACAAAGAACAGAAACTTGCCGAATACAAAAAAACGCCAAGCAAGGATTTAATTCGGGCAAAACTGTTTCACGATTCGGTTCCAAAATCCGGTCAGGTAAAGGTAACCTTGGATATCGATGGTAAGCAGTTTGTCGGTGGTTTCGATTCCAAGTTCTTCGGCTATACGGGAACCAATCTTGATGAAGCGATTCTTCCTGGAGCCGGTTTCAAATATCCGGATTCTTTTACAGGGTATTATAAGTTTTTGAGAGACAACAAGATAAATGTCGATTGTAAATACAATATGTTCCCATTCGCTTTTGTAAAAGAAATCGCTGCGTTCCGTGGCGATAAGATTTTCTGGAAAAGGGAGGCTTGACCTATGGCTCTCAAAATCGGTCCTTGCCCTAAATGCGGCAACACTACGTTCATCGCAACCGCGCATGTAACCCAAACTTGGCTGGTGGACGAAGACGGCAACTTTATCGAAGCCAAATCTGACTGCGATGAAGTAACCCATGCACCTGATGCCGAGGATTTGTTCGCATGCTCCAAGTGCAACGAAGAAGTAGCCGCAATCAACGTATAAAAAGCGTTTTCGCGAAATCTTTTTCAAAATTATTCGCTCGTATCATCGCCAAAATATCAAGGTGGGGTAACGGTTTGTTACCCCACTCAAATTTTAAAGGAGTGTTTATATATGAACCGCGTACCTGAGATTTTCCTGTCTGAAGTGTTTGGTGAACTCCGTATTATCGAGGAGAACAACAAGTTTTATTTCTGCGCCGTGGATGTCTGCAAGGCGTTGGGTTATACCAACATAACCCGCGAGCTGAACATCCATTGCCGTCAAGACGGAATCAAGTCTGGCCGCGTTGAAGTTGGCGGCATTCCCCGCATCGTTAAGTTCATTTCGGAAGGGAATGTATATCGCCTCATCTGCCGCTCCAATAAGCCTGAGGCTGAACAGTTCGAGACGTGGGTTTTCGATGAACTGCTGCCCACGATTCGTCAGACCGGCGGATATGTGAACGACCCTGTTGTTTTTGTGGACCAGTGGCTCCCTAATACGGATGCTAAAACCAAAGCTTTGCTTGTGACTTCTCTGGAAGCCGTCAAGAATCAGGACAAGGTCATCGGTGTCCAGCAGGAAAGCGTTGACTTTCACCGCGCTGTCAGCGCCTCAGTCAACAGCGTGGACTTTGGCGAATTTGCGAAATGCCTTGCCAACGACCACATCAACATCGGTCGAAATCGTCTGATGGCTTGGCTGCGTAAAGAGAAGTACATTGACGCCTCGAATATTGCCTACCAGAAGTACATCCAGCAGGGGATTTTTGAGGTCAAGGAAACGGTGTATTACATCGGCAAAGCATCCCATACCGCACGCAAGACACTGATTACCCCTAAGGGTCAGGTATACCTTGCCAAGAAGGTTTCCAGCGGCTACAAGGGCTAATAGCATTATACTGACCACTGAAAAGTAGTCGGTATTTTTATTGACACCACTTGCGAACCGCATAGAATTGAGATTGTACGATAGATACCATCTACAAAGGCGCTATTTGCGTTCGTACGATTCACAATTCTGTATTCACTAAGGCAGACTTACCATTCGTGGTAGGTCTGTCTTTTTTTGTTTACAGCAAAACAAGCACTTGGAGGTGCATTATGAACAACAATGAAATACTCGTCCGCAAAGCTATCGAAGACAAAGAGCGTGAAGCAAACAGCTATGAAGACCAGGAGTGCTACAATGCAGCCTACTGCTATGGTTATGCTGCCGGTGCAACGGATGCGCTGTCTACCTTGAAGAATCCGGACCCAAAAGAACTCTTTATCATCCTGTCGTACTACTCGAACGAGGACGATGGCGAGTTTGACCGCGTCGGCAGCTGCGACAAGGTTTATCCTACGCTCGAAGCCGCCAAAGCAGCAGCCGACAAACTCTTCAAAGAGGACAAGGAAAACCGTCCCGAGAACATCGCTGTCGCTTACACCCTTGATGATTGCGTCCGCGATATCGAGGAAAACCCGCTGTATGTTGTCGGTGAATGGCAAAAGAACGCTTTTGGAAGCTATCACAATTTCTACGCAGTTTTCGGTGTTTCTCTCACCGAGGACTAAACGCAAGGAGGATTAAAAAGATGCTCAAGGTATTAGGCGGTCGATGCCGCAGTATTCCCGTTGTTGACGGGAAAGTGAATCTCGTTTTGAAGGCAGTTGTCCCAGCACCAGCAGACAAGGAAAAAGCTGAGAAACTCTGCTCCTTGAACGGCTGGGCACCGCACACTGACATGTTCAACAATCTTCTTATCACTGCTCCTGTATCTTTGGATGCATACCGCCTTTCGGATAGTTCCGTCATGAATGCTTATATCGGCTTTGCTGAGAAAGCAGCGACCGCTCTGGTCGGTAACAAGAACGGATATCTGATGGCCGGCGTCGCATCCTACGGTGCCGCTGTCTAAGGAGAGGAAGGTTTCCATGAATATCAAATCACCGAATGAACGAGCTCAACACATCGCAGGAATGGCCTACCGTCACATTTACAAACCTTCTGAAGAAGGCAAGCGCGTCGAAGTGCTGCTTGACAAAATGTCTCTGCCGCAGAATGCGTACTGCTATGCCATGTTTCCGAAATGGTTCGCGGATTCTAAGGTAAAGACAAATGAAGCAGACCGTGTACGATATATCATGGGTCGGCTTTGCGCGTACTTGCATCATTTTTACGACAAACCCAGCGTTGAAGATTTTGAGAAAGGCTTTGACTACAGTAATATGGTCAAGTTTCAGCGCCATTGCGAGAACGCACTAAATTCTGTGTTTGACCCCAAAGATGATGGCTCCATTTATCAAGATGGTGTTCACGGCACACACGAAGAGTTCCTGCTCATTTGCGAGTTCTACAGCAAAAACTACATCGACGCTGATGTACGCTGCGCCAATGTGACGGCATTTTCTCCAGATAATATCATCAAGGATTGTTATATCCATGCCGTTCAGAAGCGCTTTGGTGTGTCTCCGATTGCTGCCAAACGTCTGTGGAGCAATAACAAACACAATAAGACCTACCTGCTCAACACCATTCACGGTCTTGCTTAATTTGTGTTACATAGCACATTCGTGCTTTGTATAATAATTCGTCCCATTTCACACCTATTTTATCAAGCTCTAAGGAGGAGCCACACTATGCGCAAAGATAATCTCATCGACAAGCCCATCGCTGTATCTCTTTTCGGAACCGTTGCATCTGCAACTCTCATGGTTGCTTTTGCCATTGCTTATCGCATTGCCGGTCTTTTTGTTCCTGACACGAATGCTGTCATGGTGGCGGTTCACGGTATTATTTCGCTTTGCGGGAATATTTTGATGTTCTTCACCATTGCCACCGTTGCATCTGTCATATACAGCAAACTGTGTGATGACCGCGCTATAGCGGAGCGTTTCGCAAAGCCTCCAAAGTCATCTGCTGTCTCGTCCGTTCTCACCAGAATCGCATTTGCAGCAATCATGATTTGCGCCGTTGGATTCGTCATCGAAGTCGTCGGTATGTCTCCAATAGCCATATTTCTGGAGGCAACTGGCGCGCTGGAAGCACACGAGGCGTTTCTGCATGGATTCGAGATAATCCTGTCTTGCGTCTGCAAGGTCAGTTTTATAGTTGCTGTTTTGCTTGCTTTCGCTGCGTATAAGGTGCGGTGGGAACTTTAAAACACTTACATTAAGCCGCTCACTTTCTGTGGGCGGCATTTTTGTTGCCATTCATCGGCAAAATATAGGATTACATCTTTGCAAAATTGACATTTTGCCGTTATCATTGTATACTATACTAAAGCGAGGTGGCAGTATGGCTTATATTTCGGTCGCTGATGCGGCAAAAAAATGGAATCTCTCGGAGCGGTCGGTTCGGAACTACTGCGCTATCGGCAAAATTCCGAATGCAGTTCTTGCCGGTAAGACATGGCAAATCCCGGAAGACGCAGAGAAGCCAAAACGGACAAATGCAAAAACCGAGAATGCTTTGTTGTCCGTTCTTCGGGAAGAGAAAAAGCAGCAGAGGAAAGGCGGAATCTATCACAAGATTCAGGTTGATTTGACCTACAACTCAAACCATATCGAGGGGAGCCGCTTGACGCATGACCAGACCCGCTATATTTTCGAGACGAATACTATCGGGTTCGAGAGCGGGGCTGTAAATGTGGATGATGTTGTCGAGACCGCGAACCATTTCCGATGTATCGACATGGTCATTGACAACGCTATGTATCCGCTGTCGGAGACGCTCATCAAGCGCCTGCATCTCACGCTAAAAAACGGCACAAGCGATTCCAGGAAAGACTGGTTTGCTGTTGGCGAATATAAACGCGTTCCTAACGAAGTCGGCGGGCGAGATACCACCGCTCCGGAAAAAGTCGAAGCAGAGATTTCCGAGTTGTTGTCTGCCTATAATACCGTCCCGAAGCATACACTCGAACAAATCATTGCGTTCCATCATGACTTCGAGTGCATTCATCCGTTCCAAGACGGCAACGGGCGTATCGGCCGACTTATCCTTTTCAAGGAATGTCTTAAAAACAACATTGTCCCGTTTATTATCGAGGATGACTTGAAGATGTTCTATTATCGCGGGCTTCACGAATGGAACCATGAGCATGGGTATTTGGTGGATACCTGCTTAACGGCACAGGACAGATTCAAAGCATATCTGGACTATTTCAGAATCCCGTATGGCGGCTGAATTTTACGAAATCCCTGATGGAGACAAAGGGGGGATAGTATGAAAATCAAAGTGATGTATCGTGCCCAGTGCCTTGCTGCAGCTTTGGGGTGTCAACAACCCCGCCTAAACCGGTTCGCCGGTTATAGACGGGGCTTGCGGGGAAACCCGTAAGCCCGGTTGGTTAGCCTTGGTGAACGGCAACTTCGGTTGCCGCGAACTCCGTTATGCATTTGATGAGCAATCATCTTCATAATATAGGCACCCCGATTATGCTCCACAAGTGTCGGGCTCTGCGGGCAGCGTATGCGTTAGCGGTGCAAGCCGTTGATACATATTACGTTAAACATCTCTAAGGGTAGGAGAAGTGCGTAAGCCATGCCGAAAGGCTAAAACAGTGCATAACATTGGCGAAGTGGGCCACAGGGCGCAAGCCCTGACTTATAGTTTCATTACTATTTTACGAAAGGAGTATCTTGCATGAACACTTGCGTTTGTGTTCTCAGCAACAATGGTGAACGCTTAATGCCTACCTTCCGTCTTGGCAAGGTACGCCGACTTCTGAAAGACGGAAAAGCGAAAATTGTTAAGCACCATCCCTTTACAATCCAGCTGCTGTATGACAGCAAAACAAACAAACAACCTATCGAAATCTGCGAGGATGTAGGTTATAACTACATTGGCATCAGTGTGAAAAGCGAATCTCACGAATACGTATCTGCTCAGTATGATACATTGCAAGATGAGAAAGAACATCACGATGATTGCCGTAAGATGCGCCGCGCCCGCAGAAACAGACTGCGTTACCGTAAACCGCGTTTCGATAATCGCAAGCGCAGTGAAGGTTGGCTTGCTCCTTCTTTGAAACATAAGAAAGAGCTCAATGTCAACGTTGTTAAGATGTATTGTGCGGTAATGCCCATTACTCATGCAACGGTTGAGGTTGGCTCTTTTGATACAATGCTTGTAAAAGCAATTCAGGAAGGAAAAGCCATTCCAGAAGGAGCAGACTACCAAAAAGGTCCTCGCTACAATTTGGCAACCTTGCGGGAAGCGGTATTTTACCGTGATAACTATGTCTGCAAAGTTTGTGGGCGCAAAGCTACCGAAGGTGCGATTTTACATATGCACCACATGTTCTACTGGAAAGGTCGTCACGGCAACAGTCTAAACGAACTTCTAACGGTATGCGAAAAATGCCATACGCCTGCTAATCACCAAAAAAGCGGTAAGCTTTATGGTTTCGGAGAAGATGTAAAGTTCGCCGACCTTTCTGGTGCAGCTTTTATGAACACCGTCAGGTGGCAAATTGTCAATGAGCTCTACGCCGCTTTTGGCAAGCCGTTTGTGACAATCACTTACGGCGCAATGACAAAAGAAAAGCGTATCGCGCTTCAGCTTGAAAAAAGTCACAATAATGATGCATATGCGATGGGTGAGTTTCACCCAAACCACCGTTGTGCGTTTGAGCATTATGAAAAGGTAAGGCGCAACAATCGCATCCTTGAAAAGTTTTATGATTCTCAATACATTGACATTCGTACAGGAGAAATAGCCACCGGAAAAGAACTCTTTAACGGTAGAATTAACCGTAACCACAAAAAGGATTCGGAAAACCTGCACAAATACCGTGGCAAGAGGACATACGCAGGGCATCGTGCTCTGTTACGCAAGAAGGTGAACCTTAATCCGGGTGACCTGGTCTCTCTAAACGGCGAACCCCTCGTTGTACTTGGCACCCATACCAGAAAGAACGGTGCTGTGAATGTAGAGTTTGAGACACCTTCAAAAAGCGGTCGAAAATCTGCAAGCCTTAAAAAACTCAAAATTGTAAAAGCAGCAGATTCCATACATCCCGCATGGGAAAAAGTATCTTAAATCATTCAAAGAAAGGAGTAGCAGGGTATTTGTGCTAACTAAGTTTACCTCAAAATACCTCTTGGTTAGCGCATTCCTCACCGCCTAAGTCGCAAACGACTATAGACGGTGTACCCTGCGCACAAATTTGATGGACCCGAGTATGATGTCGAAAACATCGACGAGCCTACGCTCATCATTTCGATTTCCAGCACTGACGATAAGCTGCCACTCATCATGAACGAGGCCGACAACGAGAATATCCGGCATATCGAATACCTCCAGTTCGATGACATTGACACTGCCGAAAGCTTGCATGGGCTCAAACCGATGTCTGACGAGGACGCCGGATGTATTGTGGATGCACTTCTTCAGTATGTTGACGAAGTTTCTCAGATTATCGTGCATTGCGATGCGGGATATTCCAGAAGTCCTGCCGTAGCAGCGACTCTGGCGAAGGCGCTAGGGGAGAGCGATGAAGAGTTTTTCGGGCATGACTACTGTATCAACAATCATGTGTACACCACGCTCCTGAAACAACTGTCAGAGCGGAAAATTCCAAAATAGTTGCCGAATCTTGCGAACGGCATAGTATTGAAGTATGACCATTACGGCGGGTGGACCTTTTGGGTCTGCCCATTTTTTCGTTTTGGAGGTACATCCTATGCATCATTCGCAAAAGCGGTATAAGACGCTCTATTTATTCGCCGCGTTGATTGCCGCCGCTATCAGTGTATTGCTCATTGAATTGGGAGGAATCGGGGACAGCGACTATTACTGGCATATCGTTCTCGGCAGAGAAATTTGCTCTACACACACGATTCCGGTCGCAGATACCTTCTCTTGGATATCTCAGGATTTAGGGCTGACAGAGACCGCGCATTCATGGCTGAGCAGCAGCATCCTTTATCAGTTCTCGCGCATTTCTTCTAATCCCGTGGTAGGGTTGCTCATCTATTCCTTCATCACCGCGTTCCTGTACGCGCTCTTCATCGAATACGCTTGGGCGAAGGAGTTGCGCGACCCGTTTGAGAATTGCCTGTTCGTCACCATTGTCACGGCGTTGCTATCCTGGGCCGGAAGACCTCAGAACATCGGTATGATTCTCTTTGTGGTCTCTTTCTATCTCTTGAATGACCTATACCGGAACCCGGACTCGAAACGGTGCTGGCTATTGCCGATATTGAGTCTTCTCTGGGCGAACCTGCATGGCGGGTCTTTGCCTATCCTGTTCGCGTTCAACGGTCTCTATCTCTTGATGTGCTATCTGCCAAATATCAACACCTTCGGTCTCGTCAACGAGAATGAGCAAAAGACAAAGAAGGTCAAGACCTATATCCAGATTCTTGTTGCCAGTCTTCTGACCGGACTCATCAATCCCTATACCTACAAACTGTACTACTACTTTTTCCTGACAAACAACGAGGCTACTAAGAAATACGTCTCGGAATGGCAACCGTGCGAGCTTGCCGATATCGTTGCCTTCTTCTGTTTGGCATTTCTGTTCATTGTCTTTGCCTCGCACAAGAAAGTCCGCATCACGGAATTTCTGCCAATACTCTGCTGTCTGATTCTCACATCCAGATATGTACGAATCCGCACTTATCTTTTGATTGTCACTACGCCTTTGATTTTCCGGTTCCTCGCCGTCATGATGAATGAGCAGGAAAACAAGATGTGGAAGACCGGCGGCAGACCAACGGAAGGGTTCACAGGCGGGGCAAAGAGGAGTACAATTCTCACCTCGGTAGTGCTTGCCGCCGCCATCGTTCTCTACGCTCCCTTTGTTATCAATGACCCTGACAAGACCTACGACAAGATGGACCCTGTCTTTGTGCAGGAGCTTCACGAACTAAATCCTCAGCGCCTATACACGGGTTATAACGACGGAGGCTTAGCGATATACCATGGATTTCAGGATTTCGCAGACAGCCGCGCAGACCTGTATCCGGACGATGTGATAGATGCTTCTATTTCGATGGGTACTGGTTCGGAAAGTGCTACTCAACGCACGGTTCAGGATACTCTCGATAAGTGGGATTTTGATGCCGTTCTGCTCAACCGCTCTCAGCATAAGCTGTGCATCGAAGTCATGGACCTGCTTCCTGACTGGACCCGCGCTATCGAGTCTCAATACTATGTTGTGTTTGTCCCGAAAACATAATATTGTTTGCTCGCTCCCTGGCATTTTTGCCGGGGAGTTTTTGGTTTTGTTGAAAACGGAGAAGATTTTGGCGCTTTCTGGCTGGTTCCCGCTCTGAACACTGACAGAACCGGGCCGTTCTGCGCTAACATTTGTCGAATCATGGTTGTATTCAATACACTTGATTTACTTGTGCAACTTGCCATATACCCCTGCCTGCCCCACTTGCGGATACTTGCGAACCGCAGATAATGGGAAATAAGCAACTAAAATCACAGTATGATGTGTCCGCAATGCAATGAAATACCATATACAGGGGTATCACAATGCAAGCTGCAACTGCTGCTATAATCGAATATACTAATTATCCCGAGTGCGAGCGCCGTATTTACCCTACGGAGAACGATATTGCGTTCTACAAGACTTACGAGTTCTGCGAAGCAGAGGGCGCTCTTCAGGTGTACTCTAAGCCCGAGGGTGTCGGGCACAAACTTAGTGCCATTCGTCAATTTGCCCCGAACACTATCATGCCGGAATTGCATAGCATCTTCACGAAGACCAGTGAAAAGTCGAATCGGCTCACATACTATAACTGCACCACGAACCTGTACATCACGAATAACACGGCGTACTGGGCCAAGTCCTTACGCGTGAGTGGTATTCGTACAGATTCGCGTATCTCTCAGCTGGTTTCTCTGGGATTTGATATCGACTGCCACGAGGAGGGTGTACCTCTCTATTACAGCGACGGCATCTGCAAGATGCTGACCACCGCTATCTATAACGGATTTCTTCCGGAAGGCTTTGTTGTCAACACCGGACGCGGCGCGGCTTACTGGATTTTCATAGACCCTGTCAATCCGAACAACAAGCACGCCCTGAAAATCTATAAGCGGTTACATACCAAGATTCGCACGATGCTGAAAGCGGAGATTGTGAATTGGGGCGACAATTACCTGTACGCTTCCGTAGATGATTCCGTTAAAGGCATCAATCATATTATGCGCCTGCCTGGCACTTTCAATACGAAGGCCGGGCGTTGCTGCCATGTCTATCATGCCCCTGCAGTGGGATACCGGCTCAATGACCTGTATGTCCTTGCGGATTCTATCGATGTTGAGTGGCGAATCGTGGACGATACAGTCGTCTCAAACCGCGAAACCTTCAATACCACCGATGAGCAGGAGCTTGCATGGGCAAAAAAACGCTTTGCGAAGCGTATTCTTGAATGGAATACGGAGCGCTCGGTCGTTTCTGCCAGAAGTATCGCAAGACCCCGGTCTGAGATTGCCGAACGCTGCATCACACAGCGCTGGGATGCGGTCATCGATTTCCTGCGCAGAAACACGACCCCTGTTGGAAAACGGCATACTGTGCTGCTGTACTGCTTATCTACAGCATGCGATTATCACCAAGCTGCGTCTTTGGAAAAGGCACAGCTTATTAACTCTACCTTTGCGGAGCCGCTTCCGGACAAGGAAGTTGCAAAAATTGTCAGCTGGGTGAAGCATCCGTTCAAGGATGAGACCATCGCCGAGGCTCTTGGTCTGACCAAGGAAGAGTTCAAGAATCTGCGCATCAGCACTTTCAAGAAGAAGATGGATAGGAGCCGTCAGACCCATGACGGGATTCTGTACCCGGTTGCCAGCTCCGCTTCTGACCGCAAGATGCTTGGCGTTCTGATTGACCACAAGGTCATTCCGGATTACCGTATCCGCAACCATAGAAAAATCTGGGAAGCGGCACAAAAGCGCGAAGCCAAGAAGGCAATGTACGATACCATCATCGAGCTCTTTGACAAGGAAAAACTAAGCATCAAACAGATTGCTGAAAAACTCAAAATCGGCATCGATACTGTCAAGCGTCAGGCTGCGATTCGCGGTGTTGATATCGTTGACGAAGAGAAGAAGCGCCGTATACGCCGTTCCCTCGAGATGCAGGCACTCTCCGGCGAGGGTTGGAGCGTCAAGGCGATTGCGGAACTGTTCAAGTGCCATGTAGCGACCGTCTACCGCGCTCTGCAGGAAGTCATTGAACAGACTGCCGAGGAACTTGAGCGCTCGATTCGCGCAGCTGCTGACAGGGTTGTCGAGCACACGAATGAACTCAAAGTCAAGGCTGTTGAGGCAGTCGAGCGGATGAAAAATCCGTTCCTGCCCGTTCTCGAAAAAGCTGAGCTGCGTCTTGACCTGTACGCAAAACAGAAGACCATCGACCGAATCACGAAGCCGTTTCAGGATGCCGGTTACCTTCCCGCAACGCTCGCACTGCCCCGCAAGCAGGTTGTTGAAGGCAGCAACTTGAGCGTAGCTATCCGCCTCGGCAGCGACTACCAGACCGTCTGCTCGATGGATGAGTTGCTGCTGGATGAGTCCAGACCGAAGCACATGGACTACTCCAAAGCAAACCTTTGGCTCGCAGAACCCGATGACGACCCCGAGGATTTTGAGACGGATTTCCCAGATGACGCCGCGTTCCAGATGTCTGCGGAGTGTCTGGGTGAATACGATGACGAAGTATCCAGCAGGTGGTAAAACCGCTTGCTGAGCCCGTTTTGTTTCGCAAATTTACGCAAAATGGTGGCAATAAGAAAACAGGTATTGTGCAGCCCTAGATATATAGAGCTCTATAAGATTAAAGAGAGTCTTAGATTTTTTTGGAAAGAACCGGAAAGGAGTAGGAGAGCGGCTAAGAAAGCACTGGAGCCCCTGAGAGTGCCTGTGGGGAGAACCTGAGTAGGGTAGGGTGGCTACGCAAACACTTAAGCTCAGACTCCCGAAGGCCGCCGTATGGCGGCAACTGCGTTTTCGCAGGTAGAAGCCAATACAACGGGGAACACCTAGCGCAGCAGCGCAGCGCAGCTGCGCGGAACTGCGCGGTAAGGGCCGGCAGGAGCCCCCGGAACCGGGAAGCACCTGTAAGCCCCTGATTGCCCCAGAAAGCTCCCGTTCGGCACTGGACCTCTGAATCCTTCCACGAGCAGCGTTCCCACCAGCGCTGGGCAGCAGACTCCTTCCCGGCATGGCACTTCCACACTGGCACACGACCGGCTACCGTTCGGCACAAGGCTACCACAGCACCGGAACTAACACTCCCGCGTTCCGGGTCCATCGCATCCGGGAATTCAGCACTGTTCGGCAGAGGTCCCGCGCAGGAATCGCTGCTTATACTCTGCCAGCGCGAAGAACGCTTAGGGCAGACGAGCCTGTCAATGCTGAGGCGTATGTGTTTACCCTCCTGACGGCTGCAACCCGAATTTGGGGCATCTCTGCCTGTCTCAGCAGGGAGTCTCGCACAGAGTACGGTTCAAACTTAACATACTGCAGTCGGATTCAAGCAGCCGTTTGCTCTCTGCCGCATAGTTTCCCGCACGAGCGTCTATGCCAGCACGGCTATCTCGGTCAAGGCATAAATTTACCTTCCTGCTGTGTACGACTCGAATTTGAGGCATCTCCGCCTGCCTCAGAGGGGTGTAGTTGGGTATCGCTCGAAACAGACCCCCATACAGGGCTTTTGAGCGGGAACGATATAACTTGCACCGGCAAAAGTAAATTGTGAACAAAATGCAACTAAATCGCATCATGCTTGTATTCAGTACACCTCATTTGGTATAATGTGGATGTGACGAAGAAATGTAGTTTTTGGAGGAGTTTTCGTGGCAAGGTATCAGTATGTACGGCTTTGTTCAGCCAAAGACCGGACATGTCCGTATGCGGTCCGAACACAAATTTTCTACTTCAAGGCTCTGATTCGTCACGAACACTACTGCTGTTTGCTCCGCTGCGGCGGTTGCGAAAAGCAGAAAATCCATAAGGAGAGGGTGAACGGGTGATGAATGCAGTCCTTGCGTTTCTGGACGCCTATCGCGGCGTGGTTCTGATTGCCACCGTCGTCATCATCATGGCGATTGAATGGGCGGGACGGCAGGGAAGTCTTTGGCTCATGGAGAAAGCGTTTGGTGCCGAATTTGCGGAACGCTACGATACACGCTGGACAGCAATCGGTGTCATCCACCACGAACTCTCGCACCTTCTGGTCGCTCTTTTCACCGGCGCACGCATCGATAAGTTCCGGCTCTATCGTTTCAAGCGCGAGGAAGGGGACAAGGCGCTCGGGTATGTCAACTACACGCCGCGAGGACTGTTCCTGCTTCCACTGCTCCAGAAAACCGCCATCGGCATTGCCCCGGCACTATTCGGAAGCCTCAATGTCAGCCTGCTCGGCTGGTACATCATGCAGGTTTGGCAGAACGGCGGGACTGCCGCTGCTCTTTGCGAACCGGGTGTATGGGTCGCTGCCATACTCATGGCACAGATAGCCTATCATTCCTGTCCGAGCGCTCAGGATATCAAGGGGTCCCGGATATCGATTCTGATATTTGCACTGCTCGTTGCATTTTCGAGTTTTCGGTATTTCACCCTTGACCTTTCCCTCTGGATTATCCGCACGGTCCTGGTTGCGATGGGAGTGTCCACTGCACCGGCTGTTGTGATAAGCATACTCTTCATCGCCGTGAACGGCGTAAAATATCTGCAGCATACTCTTGCTGCTGGGAGGTACTGATATTTTGATGTCATCCATCAATCCGAAAGAACTCTATCTGCGTATTGTCACTCAGCGCGGCACCCGTACACTGTGCCATGATATCGTAGTCTGCTGCGGGGAAGAAGAACTCACCGATGAACTCTGCGAGCGCAAACGCCTCGAAATCGTTGCCTGTATGCAGGAAGAACTTGAACCCGGTGAGAAAATCGTCAGCGCCGAGTATGTGTCGAAGGATTCCCTCACGCCCGCCGTCCGCGACAACGACAAGGTCGTGCAGTGGCGTACCATGGATTTCATTGCCTACGCTCTCTCGTATGCTTTCGATGACGATGGAGCAGCACACCCTCAGTTCGTACCGACCGTTTTGCTTCGTGTCCTCGTGAACGATAACCCCTGCACCATGAGCCTGCATGACCGTGAACATATCCGTGCGATGGCTGCAAACTATATTCTGGAAACCACGAAAACGCCCATCTACACGCTCAGCCTTATTCCGCCGGACCTCTACTGGAAAACGCTGCGGCATGTTGCGATGACCCGGAAAGACCGTAAGAACATCACTTCTCAAAATATCCTCATCAAGGTCGCAACGTTCAAAGAGGTGGAACGAGTCTCTCATATCCGCGTTGAACATTTTGAAACTGAGGAACAGCAAAACCAAAACAAAAACAACCCGTAAACTCTTGCCGATTCGTGCGAATTGCAGATAATGAAAATTAGAGGTGATTTGCATGAGTTGGCCCTGGGCTAAACGACATCCGATGCCGGAGCCTGCCGAATTTATCCGTCAGAATACTACGGCTTTGAATCCCGATATCGAATCCGGTATACTGAGCCCCGCACAGGGCTCTTGTCCGAGATTGCCGAGCGAGTTCGTATTGCCCGGTGCCGGAACGGAATCGTTTAACAGAAACCTTGAAGTTTCAGCTGCTTGTCAGAACATGACAGCTACAATCCTCGCGAGATTTCCCGACCCTGACGATGAATTTTACAAGACCTTAATTTCCGGTGCGCTTCGTATCGGCATCGAATACCTGCTCGTCGGCGGCGGAGAAAAGGAACTGCAGTGGCAGGAAGTATATATCTTCTTCCGCAACGAGATGCCTGAGACTATCGAGTCTCTCATGAATGTCGATGTTGACGAATACCAGAACCTGAAAGATGCGGTCGTTCCGTTCAAGGCTTTTGCTGATAAGGCACGGCGCGATGCGGCATCTGCTGCACTGTGGGGATTGTTCGGATACACACACGGGTATCTGAAATTTCTGAATATCCAAGAATATTAAACAACTGCTATTTGGCAAAAAGGAGAAAACTATCATGTCCATTCTGAAAAATCTGTTCGCTGCTGTCGGTGCTGTTACCCTCGGCGCTGTTGCTGTCGGTGTTGTGCTTGGTGCCACGACGGCCATGACCGCCGATGACGATGACTTCGACCTCGATGAACTGCGCGACGACGCTCCCTGTGATGGTTGCCGCAAATGCGCCGAGAAGAATGCCGACAACGAGGACGAAGATGACGAGCCGGTCGTTCTGGTCCATGTCGTGAAGGTCCCTGGTCCCATGCCCGAGAAGAAGGACGAGGACGGCGAGAAGAAGGCTTCCGACACTGCCGACACGGATGCCGGGAAAGCTGAGGATGAGCCTGCTGAAAAGGCAGAAGGGCCTGAGACTCCCGCTGAGGCAGAGGAGGACAAGGCCGAGAAGCAGTAAAAGGGGGATGCCGTATGAACATCGATAATCGCATCAATGTCGTTGCCGGACGCCCCGGAGCCGGTAAGACGCTCTGGGCGGCGCGAGAAGTAGTCGATTGCCTGCGCGATGAGAACAATATTATCCTGTATATCGGCTTTGACCAGGAATTCGCCCGCATCTGCCGGATGGTCCGCACCAAGTACGGCAACGCCCCGCACGGACGGTTGCTGTTCGCGTTGCAGGATAGTGCCGGTGAAGCAATCGGCAAGTCTGTAGACCTTGCAAACTTTCAGGCGCAGAGTCTTGTGATGGCGGACCCCGAGAGCGAGGAAGCGCAAAGCCGGAAACCGATGGTGTTCCTGTTTTACGACCAGTGCCGCCACGACATCTTCAACGGCAGACGCGAACTGCTCAAAGCTGCTGCGAAGGCTGGCGTACATGTGTATGTTTTGTGCCAGCGATTCAGTCAGGTAGACCGCAATGATATCGACTGGCTGAATGAGCAGTGCTCCGCGTATATCATCTCAAAACACCGCGAACCTCGCCCGGCAACGGACGAAGAAATCCGCGACAAATTCAGATAACATTCCTGCCCGGCAAACCAATGCCGGGTTTCTTGTTACCTGAACGTCAGAAATTAAACGCTGCATCGAAACATAAAGGAGGGATTCCGCATGGGCAATTTATTTGCCGAAGCAAAGCTTAAAACTGCACTCGCAAACGATACTTATACCGACAAAAAGGAAATCGTATCAAAAGCCGGGTATTTGCTCGGCGTTGATAAGAACATCTTTGATTCCGGAGAGTTGCTGTCGGAAATTTACGAAGAACTCGAAAAAAATCAGGATGCGCGGATGGTGCGCAACTTATGTTTTCTATTTACCTGCATCGAGCACTGCTATAAGCAGCTGCAGATGCAGATGGTAAACGACCTCAAAAACCTGCATTCAATGGATATGACAAAGGCAGCGACCGAAGCACTGCGCAAGGACGGGCTTGATATCGTCAAAGCAAATTGTACGCTGGACGAATACCGGCCCCGAATCGCGGCGGAAATCGCGAATCGTATTCAGGGTTGCAAGGATATCTTCCCGATGTGGGTGCCGTGGGAGTATATTCGTCAGATGTTTTCGTTCCCGACCAAGACGAAGGACAGGGCGCAGGAAAGAGCGTGGCTGTACTACAACGAGAATATTATCAGATTCCCGTACAATGTCTTCCTCAACTGGCAGTTCAAGGCTGACGAGGGCGGAAACCTTCTGGGCAGTGATGAACAGTTCCTTATCCGGCTGTATGCTCAGAACGGAGATACCTTCTGCGATTACGACAAGGTTCGCGGGGAAAGCAAACAGACGCAGCAGAATGTCGAGCAATTCCTGCTTCATTCCGTCCGTTCTGAAATCCTCGTGGACTGCGAGAACTGTGACCCGTTGAAGTTCTTTGCTGTGCTGCAGAGCCTTTCTCCTGAGGCTATCGGAAAAATTCAGAAAATTTTCCTGTTCGATGATGTGAATGCTTCGTCTATCTGGGGACTCGTGGAGCATTACACAAAAGCCAAGGTGGACCGGTTCATGACGCAGCGCGTTGTGGAAGGAAAGAGCGTTGTCGATATGACGGTCGCAGTCTGCTGCTGTCAGGAACACTACGACAAGAAAATCGACAGCTTTCTTCTGTTCTCCTCAGACTCCGATTATTGGCCGCTCATCAACAATGTCGTAACGGCCAGGTTCTTGATGATGTTTGAGCGGGAAAAGACCAGCAAGGCTATCGTAAATAAGATGCGGGAACATCATGTGCTCTACTGCTATACGGACCAGTTCTGCAAGGCGGGAGACGCATACCGGCTTCGCAACGACGCTTTGGCTCTTGAATGTGCATCCTATCTCAAGCAGCAGCTGGGAAGCTGCAACATTGAGGATATGCTGCAAAGCGCCTATGGTCAGACGCGCATCGAGATGACCGAAAAGGAGAAGGAACTGTTCCGGAAATCTCTGGTCGATAAACTGCGCATCACGATGGATACCGAAGGAAATCTCAGTATCGGGTTAAGCTAAAGCGAAAGCAGCGCACCGTTTCGGAAAATTTGCCGGGCGGTGTGCTGTTGCTGTTGCGTGCGAATTGCCATATACTGAATACACAAAACCCGATTTTTGCACGGAGGCATTTTTTCATGGGAAAGATTCTGGTAATCGCCGAGAAACCATCACTAGGAAGAAGTATCGCGGGCGCTATTTCATGGTGGAAGGGCGAGAAGTTCGAGAGGCAGGGAAAAGACCGCAACACATGGCTCGAAAGCGATAACTATATCGTTGTATCCCTGGTCGGACACCTGTATGAACTGATAGACCTTGATGCGTATTTTCCCGGCTATGACCCTGCTGTGAAACAGCCGTGGGACTTGAAGAAACTGCCGTTCTTTCCCGATGATTGGAAGTTTAAGTTTGAGGGTAAGGAAAAAGTACAGGGCCTTATCAAGGTCGCTAACCAGCAGATGAACCGCAAGGATGTGGATGCCATCTACAATGCCGGAGACCCGGATAGAGAAGGACAGCGGCTTGTCGATGAAGTGCTTCTGTATGGCTTGAAAGCCCCCAAGACGATTTATCGGCTCTGGCTTCCAGATACTACGAACAAGACCATCAAGCAGGCATTCGAGACCGCCAAGCCTAATGCCGGATACGCGTCCCTGTCTTCATCTGCTGAAACGCGCAGTGAGATGGATTGGCTGCTCGGCATTGAATTGACACGGTATGTTTCCATCAGAGCCGGGGGCTTTACCCGTATCGGGCGCTGCGTATGTCCTATCGTACAGCATATCATCGAACGCGAGAAAGCCATCAAGGAATTTGTACCGAAACCGTACTCGGCTGTTTCCAGCAAAGAAAAGACGAACGGTGAGGAAATCGAACTCACGAGTAAACGGACATTTGAGGAGGGACACGAGGCTGAGGCGCAGGCGCTGGCAGATGCCTTCAACAAAGCCGGTGCCACAGTGACCGATATCAAAACAGAGCGCAAGACCGTCAATCCCGGTAAGCTGTTCTCGATGAGCGATTTGCAGAGTTTTGCCTGCAAAGCCGACAAGACATTGTCTCCTGCCGATGTGCTTGCCGCCACGCAGGCGTTGTATGAGGGAGGGTATGTCACCTATCCTCGTACCAACAGCAGCTATCTGGCAACGAATGAGACCGTCAAGGTAGACGCTGCGATACGAGGTCTTGCACAGAACGGTATTACAGGTCTTGTCAATAAACCGAAACTCAAAAGCATCTATGATGACAGCAAAATCGAAGCACACTCTGCTATCACACCGACAGGAAAATGGCCTGCATCCCTTACCGGAACACAGAAAACGGTCTTTGACTGTATCTTGAACCGGTTCTGCGCTGTATTCTGCGAGGAAGCCTGCACAGTAGACCGCACAACTATTGTGATTCACTGCTATGATGAGGATTTCACCCTGAAAGGCGATGTGCAGGTAACTCCCGGCTGGCGGAAATTCGAGAAACCCACGAGCGGGGATAAGCTGCTCCCCAAACTTAATAAAGGTGACGCCGTAAATATCAATTTCAAGACGGTAGGAAAGATGACGACGCCTCCGAAGCGGTATACGGTCGAGTCTCTTAACAACTGGATGGTCGCGCCGATGCGCGGTGCCGAGAAGGCAAATGAAGAGTATTCAGACGAGGAATGGAAGGAAATCTTGTCGGATGCCACGATTTGCACCGAGGCGACCCGCGCCGATACCGTTGACAGATGCGTCAAGAGCAATTATATCTCTTTGAAAAAAGGCGTCTATTACGGCGAAGCAGAAGGGTTCCGATTAGTCGATACGATGGAGAAACTCGGAATCGACCTCGATGTTCCGGTAACGGTGAATCTCTCTAAGCAGCTGCATTCTATCAAGGACGGAACCATGACCCGTATCGATGTTCTGGAATTCACGAAAAAAACCATCGAAGAAATCATGGCGAAGGATGTTACGATTGAATCGGCACAAACCGGACACGGGAACCTTCCGGTTCTCTGCAAGTGTCCTCGCTGCGGCAATGATGTGGTAGAGACACAGAAAACCTTCTCCTGTATTGGAAAAGACAAAGACGGGAACCGGTGCCCGGTAACGCTCTGGAAGGAAAACAAGTTCTTTGAATCTATCGGCAAGAAGCTCACGAAAACGACTGCCGCTGCGCTGCTCACGAAGGGAAAAGCACCGCTCAAAGGCTGTGTGAGCAAGAAAACCGGCAAGAAATACGACTGTATCCTGACCTGCGACTGTTCTAAGGGTCGTCCTGAATTCCACTTGGAATTTGACCATAGCGGTGTATCCGGCACTGTACTCGGTAAATGCCCGTTCTGCGGAAGTGATGTTGCGGAGGGCTCGAAAGGATATGGCTGCACAAACAAGGATTGCGACACGGTGCTCTGGAAAACCTCGAAACTGTACGGCAACGATGTGAAAATCAGTGCAGCGGCTGCAAAAGCCCTGCTTGCTAACAAAGCTGTGAGTGCCAAAATCAAAAACAAGGATAAGACTGCGGATGTCAATGTCAAGGTCGGTATCGAACCGCACGAGATGCCGAACGGAAAGAAATACATCAATTTGAAAGTGCTCAGCTACGAGAAATAGATTATGGCTTTAGGGTCGCTGCCAAAGCCAAGGGCAGCGGCTCTTTTTTCTGTCGAATTCGGCAAATGGCACTTGTGTAAGTGTGCGAACGGCATAGAATGAAAATCGTGCGATAGATACTATTCTACTTTAGGCATTTTCTGCCCGTGCAATTTACACTCGGCTTGTCAGGCAGACTCATCTTCGGATGGGTCTGTTTTTTATTTGCCGAAAACAACGAAAGGAGTAAAAACTCAATGACAAAAGCAACCAAACGAACCATCGGCGTTATCTGTCTACTCTGGCTTGGTACTTTGCTGCTCCTCTTTGCAAACTACAAGACGAAAGTTTACTTAGAGCAACTTCGCAGTCAGGTGGATGCCGTGACGCAGCAGGAACAGACGAATGCCACGGCGGTGAAAAGACAGCCGTCCCGTACCATGGAGGATGTCTTAGTGAGAACCGATGCACAACTTGTGACGACTTCCTTCTCAAATGAGAACTATGCAGCAAAGGCAAAATCTTTAGCTTCACTCTGCGATAAGGAACTCAAAGAGAAGACCGGCGGCGTGTCGAACGAAAGCGTTCAAGCTGAGATGCAGCGCAGACCCGGCATGAACGGACGCCTTGTGATTCCTTCTGTCGGCGTAAATGTAGCGCTCTTCGACGGACACGCGCAGAGATTTGTTGACGCAAAAGACAGCGCCGCGTATTTTCTGGCAGGGAACACGATGTTGGTAGGTGACCACTGGAACCAGGGATTCTCAAAAATCAAAAACTGCCACGCCGGGACGCTGGCTTACATTTACCGAGGCACTTCTGTGCAGACACTGACCTGTACCGGGGTTTGCAGTGGCATCAACGGAGGCAGTGACCTTTTGTATGCAGACGGGTCGAGCGCCACAATGGGCGGCGGAACCCTGATGTATACCTGCAACGGTGCAAATTATCACGATGTAACACTTACTTTTTGGAGATGAAGGAAATGAATAAGAAAAACAATATGAAACGCCTTGCTGCCATTTCTCTGGCAGTCATGGGCATTATGCTCGTATTCGCGCAGTTTGACGCGGCGCGGATGAACCGCGAAATCAAGGAACTGCAGAAGACGGTCAACTACACACAGCTGTTTGAGGATATGCTGTTCCCCGATATGGCTACGGCTGAGACCGGCGAAACGGCTGGAACTGCTGAATCCGCAGCAGTTGCGGACTTTGCCCCCGTCATGAACTTTGAGGCAGGCGAAGAAGGCATTCAACTGTCGCAGGAATCTTATCTACCCTTGACTCTATCTGACGCTAAGGTTTTCGTACCTTGTGCCGATATCGAGGAACCCTGTACAGTCGTATACCGCAGCGAAGACTCCACAGCGCAGGCAGGGGCGTACCGCTTAGCACTTGTCAATGGCGATGCGAGCAACTCTATTGGAGAGTTCCAGAACGGCGATGAAACGCTTCTTTCGGGCGCACGCAATGTGTCGGATGATGTGTATCTGACGGTTGCAGTAACATTGGATGAGGAACATCGCTCCGAACAGGTAGATGCTGTCGAAAAGCTTCTCTCTGACACTGTCCTCTCCGATACAGCCCCGAAAGTAACTCTCTTCGGTGAGACTGTAGCCGATGATGTTTCTTTGGAAATCAGCGACAGTTATATGCAGCTGCAAAATGGGACAGATACTGTGTTGGTATCGGCGTTCCAGCAAAGCATCGATACCTCGCTTTTGTCCAAGTCTCTCACACTGCCGAACGGCCTGACCTTGAAATACGGTGATGTGAAGGATTCTCAGACAGGGTATATCCCTTTTATCGCAACCGTGGATGGACACAAATATAAGTTCCTTGCAACGAGTTCGGATATTCTTCTGAACATGTTTGAGGAATAAGGGTTCTGTATGTCATAGCGGCGAAAAAACAGACGGTAAGTACTTGCACGGATGTGCGAACGGCATAAAATGAAAATTGTACGATAGATACCATTCTACTGTAGGCGCTTTGCGCTCGTACAATTCACATTCTGGCTCTAACAAGCAGACTCATCTTCGGATGAGCCTGCTTTTTTGTTTGCCGGAACTACTAAAGAAAGGAGTATTCATGACCAAAAAACACCTATTATTTGCGCTTATCATCTGTATGAGCACCGTCTGGCGGTTTCTTGAACTGCTGGAATACGGAGAGATAGAAGTACGACAGGTTGACACATACATGTATTTTTACATGCTGGCGACCTGCTTCGTATCTTTCCTCGTCGGCAAAGAGAGTGCGACTGCCAAAAAAGCGAAAGAGCAGAAACCGCTGCAAGGGTCTGTGTCTGAGCAGCAAAACCAAACCACGAAAAAATAACACTAAAAGGAGAAAAATCATGTTTAGTTTTATCAATTTTGCTACCGTTATCGTCTTCCTTGTCACGATGTTTGATGACAGCACCCAGCTGGTGACCGTCCCTCGGTCTTCGCCCGACCCAATCGCCGAGCTCTGCCGCGCGCTTGTAGTCCTCAAGCGTGAGCGCTACCACATCCGCGAGGTCTTTAAGCTTTCCAGCGATGGGCATACCGAGAAGGTCTACTGGTATGGTCGTAGTCAGTACATCGAAGCGCTGAACGCTCCTCATCACATCAATGAGAATGTCAGTTGCTATACGGACTACGCGTCCGGCATGCGCCAGAGAACACCTTGTAAGCTTGACTACGACACACACCGCATTTTTGACATCGTCGCTCCTTGCAATGATGAAGAAGATGATGTAGTCGTGAAACGCAGTATCTTGCTTCCTCCGGAGAACGATGGCACGGTGCGTGAAGTTCGTATCTTCGACCTCGATGAACGGGATGAGTGCGGTGAACTGCCTGACCCCAAGACCATTGAGGGGCTGTATCGCGGGTACAAGGACCGAGACATGTACTGGACATGCGCTGACGAGAAGGTGATTGAGCCTGCTGACGCGGTGCATTATGTCAGGCAGCGTGCTCTGGCGCAGTACCTTACCGATAGCGGTCACGCCGGTCTTCTGATGGAAGACGACTTCGAGCCCTTGGAAGAGCCGCTCAAGCGCACCACGGATTGGCTGGCAAGCAAGGATGAGTCCCGCTTTGAGGAACTGTATACTGCCTACGCTGCTGGTCTTTATGCCGCACAGACGGAGCAGCTTCAGAACAAGAATAACAACACTCAGGAGGTGTGACCTATGTTGATTAAGAATATCAGGTGGGATACAGATGGTGATATGGAGGCTCTTGCCTCTTTACCGACCGAGGTCTACACGCCCCCATTTTTACATCAGGAACAGTATGACGATATCGAAGAATTCCTCGACGATGTCTCGGACTGGCTCTCGGACGAATATGGATGGTGCCATTTCGGATTCGAGACGGAAACCGATGATGGAGGAATTATCAAATGCGACACGCTGCCAGAATGAGGCAGAAAGGAAAAAATATCATGAAAGCAGAAATCAAATTTGCCATAACGAAAAACGGTCCCAAGGCATTTATGTCCACCTACAACGATGACTGGACGCCTGCAAACGACACGAGGCTGCGCGTATACAAGAAGGATAAGCGCAGCGTTACGCCTGCCAATGCGTACCCAGAAGGCAAGGGATATGCGCTTGCCATCAACCCGTGGGTGCTGCAGGATTTCCTCGAAGTCAACGGTATTGATGCCATGCAGCCTATGACTATCGCCAAAGGTCTTGCCCCTGAGCTGCGGGATATCCGTTACGCGAACGACAGCGAAATCGTTTGGTATGAGTTCTCGACTTGCAATACCACGAAACGCTGTACAAATCTGTCTCGTGCTAAAAACTTCGTACGGGATTGGGTCAATTACGATTGCCCGACTCTGTACCGCTACACCACGAACCAGAAGAATGTCATTATCAATGGATTCGGCATTACGCTGCCGGTATTCAGCAACGTGCTTGTCGATACTTACGATTGCAAGTTCCAACTGGATGATACCCTGACTGACAAGGAAATCAACGCACTTCTCAAACATCTCAACCCGAAAGGTGCAGTAGCGGAACACCTTAACTTTGCCAAAAAAGCAAACGAGATGGGGCAGGATGCGCTCTGGAAGCTTCGTGAAGAGGTGAAGGATACCTGCAAGGCTATCAACGACCTTTTGCACGAACCTGCGACACGCGATGCCATTCTGAAAGCCCAGACGGAACATCAGCGTGACGCGATGCCCATGATGGATTGCGGCTGGCTCAACTGGTTCCCTCTGGAAGGCACAGAGTTTGCCGAGAAGTTCAACACGGTGCGCAGCACTGGCAGCGGTCCCTACTTTCTGGACATCGACATGCCTATTATTGACCAGAGCGTCAATGTGCAAAGCTACGGCGGCGATGTAGTGCGTGACCTTGTCTCGAAGCGGTTGGGCATTGATATCTACTATGTCCGGCATCTGGACTGAGGTACAGTAATGCCGGTAGAATATAGATTGACCAGAGCCGGGACTCTGCCTGTTGGTATCCATGGACGCAGAATCATCTGTTGTCTGTGTCCCGACACCAATACATGGGATAAAGGTCTCGAAGATTTCGCCATGCTCTTTCCGGACGCTAAGACGAGATACCTCGAACAGGCACAGGGAAAACCGCCGCGTTTAGGACAAGTCATCTTCTGCAAGGGAGAGGACGAGGATACTCTGATTGCGGATATGGTTTGCCGGAAAGACAAGCCGGATGCGTATGACAGTGATGTGCATTTCGGATACCTGTACAGCTGCTTTCTGCAAGTAGTCCTGAAAGGATTGCAGGCAGATGCTTCGGTGGTAGTATCTGTACCCGGCGTAAATTTCAGAGAATGGCAATGGCGGAAACTGATTCCGGTCTTAAAGCACTCTATTGAGATGACGAGTATTCGGGATGATTCCACGGGCAACATCAAAGACAAGGTCGTAACGGCTATTGTCTGTTCGCCCTATGATTTGATTCCGTATGATAAGGAACTCAATAAAACTGCTGCGAAGCGTAAAGCAACGCGAACCAAAAAGCGAAAAGACCTCGGAGAGGATTCCGAAAAAAGCAATTCCAAACTCGTGCAAATCGAGATTCATGACATTCCGGACGAAGACCCGGATGACGAAGACGACGATTGATGTCGGCCCCTGCAGCAATGCGGGGGCTTTTTTGTTGTCAAAATGCCGATAGAGCACCCCCCTTGCCGCCAGACCTGCTTCGCGCACGAAAAACAACCATAACGCGACACAATTTAACAAATAAGCAACATTTATTTGTTCCGTTTCTCTTGAAATCAACAGCAAATTATAGTATAATGTGTTTACTAGCTCAAGATAGCACAATATCCAATTTCTTGAGCCACTGTGTATGGCTATAAAACCACATCCTTCTATTTGATACTTGAAAAGTCGTGGTTTTGCTCTCCGTCACGGTAATGTAAGCGCATCCCAATACGGCTATATGTCCGCTTCCTTCTTTAGACACCATGCCAGCCGCCTGCAGCTTATCTGTTCGACTGGCATATATGAAATTTAGCGGTCGTGCTTTCCGTATCAATCGTGTGTCTTAGCCCCGTGTCGAGATTCTTCTCGATGCGGGATTTTTGTTTTGTCAGGAGGTTTGTATGCTGACTGTTAAAGATTTCAACCGCATTACTTTTCTGCATCATCGCGGTATCGTACCGCCCGCACCGGCTATGGAAGGGGAGACGGTGGTAGAAAAGCGCTTTGTATGCACCGCAAATATGAAGTTGCTGGAGTATGGCTATGTGATGGCATACGACCTCTTTGAGGCGTGCTGCAAGGCTGCGCATACTGGGTTCCTCGAAGTCTGGTCCGAGTTGTACGAGTTTATCACGGAAGACAGCAAAGCCGTCTCAAAGACCTCGCCCATCTGGCCGGATTTCCCGAACGATGCGATGAACGCAAGCCTTGTGGAGTTGTATATTGTTAATTACCTGAACTACCTGAGCGGTGGGGTTTGGACGCCGGACTCTGACCCGTCCCGGTTCTGCAAGGGTCTTGATAAAGACCACCTTCCCGCAGCCAAGCAGATTCCGGCTTGCACCGAGGATGAAATCTACCGGTATCTTGTTCAGAGCGTAACAGGCAACGCACCTCTTTCTCCCGATGAGCAGAATACCGTAAAGATGCTTCTCTCTGACAGTGGCGAGGAGTTTCTGGATAAAGTGATGTTCTTGGTGAAGGATAAGGATATTCCATGTAAGGAGAACCTTGCACTGTATGTATCCTATATCATCCATCGTCCTGACTGGAAATCCCAGAAATGCTTCTTAGATTTCAAGAGTGCTACCGATGTGCTGCGTCTTGCCGCTGCCATGAGCGGGCAGGATGTGAGCCTTGCCAAAGCACCGCGTTTCTGCAGCTTTACAAGAGCAGAGCGCCGTGAACTTCTGGGTCTGCTTGAACACGTCGAGAAGGATGAAGGGTTTGCACTCCGTCCTGAACAGTTCAAGCGTCTGGGCGAGAAACTGCATCCGGGTGAGTACGCAAAGTATTTCCCTGAGAGCAAGGCCATCTTCGATAAGGTGCGCAACGGTATTAAAATCGAGACCTATAACTCGAAGCTGCAGGAACTGATGAAGCCCCCTGTCAATGCGGAACTGTTGACAGCGCATCTTATGCTTCGTCCTGGTATGTTTGCCCGGTATTTGGACTTCGCTCTGCGTAGTTGCAAGGATTCTGCCGCGATGGAGGATGTCCTGTTCCGGTTCATCTCGGTCTGTAAGAGTGTAGAGCCCCGCGTTCTGGTCCAGCTTATCAACCATTTCCGAAATCGGAACAACCCTGTCCAGCTTGCCACCGGCAAGGCGAACGGTGCTGCCAGCAAGGTTCTTGACAGGGAAGTTGAGCCTATCCCTGAGGATATCTGCAACCGCGTTGCCCGCGATATCTTCAATCAGCTGTGGCAGGTCCTTCGTGCGGAGGATACCGAGCCGAAGTGCGTATACCTTGACCCGGCTTGCCACTGCAACGACATTGTGTTCCCTGATAATCCCCGGCAAATCTCCTCCTCGCTGCGTTCTGCCGCATGCGGGTCCAGAACCCGGCTCCCCGAGGGCAATGTGCTTCGTGCGTTCCTCTACTGGAAGGCGAGTTTCGAGACTGAGGCATGGGACGGAGTGGACCTGGACCTCTCGGTCGCATTCTACGGCGATGAGAAAGTTGACTTCGTCTTTTACGGAAATCCGAAGGTTGAGACGCTCGGTGCTATCCATTCCGGAGACCGCAGGAGCAGCGGCAAAAACGGTGCTGTCGAGTATGTAGATTTCAATATCAAGAAATGCTTGCAAAACGGTATCCGATATGCCGCGATGGTCGTCAACTCCTATTCTGGTGAGAAGTTCTCCGAGATGGATGCGGCTTTCTGCGGCGTAATGGTTCGTGATGGTCTGACCGGCGAACAGTTCGAGCCCGCCACCGTGAAGGACAGGTTTGCTCTGACCACCGAATCCGGTCAGCTGGTCATGGCCGTTGTGGATTTGCAGAAACGCGAACTCATCATGGTCGATAGGACGGTTGCCGGGTCGCTTGCGTACAGTAATGTCATCACCGACTACCAGCCCACGAAGGATGTCTGCCAGTATGCCATGCAGCTGAAAAGCCTCTCCATCAAGGAAATGGTCGGGATGCGGTATGCGAAGTTCCTGAAAGACAGCGAGTGGGAAAAAGCAGATGTCATCATCTCTGACGCGCCGGAAAAGTTCAAAATTCCCGCATCCGGCAAACCTGTTCCTCGTATCGTGAGTCCCTACGATGTTCCCAGCATTTATGATGTTGTGTTTGGGAATTGTAAGGCGGACTGAATTCCACATCATAGCTACCACTGATTTTTCATGTTATCCAAAAAAGCAAAAGCATGTGCAACGAATCCCTTTAAATTAAAAGGATTTGTGATGCACATGCTTTTTTGGTGTTAAGCTATATTAACCCAGTATGATATGCGGGTCAGATTCCGCTAAACGATGCAATTCTTCTGAGTATCCACTGATGCAGAAGAGGATAAAATACTCTGTACGGCTTTCTTTTCCCCATTGGACAGCGGCTGCTTTTGCCTTTAGCTGGCGTAGTTCAGATAGCTGCATCTGTGTATTTTGATGAAACTTGCACTCACCAAACAGGATATTACTGCGGTCATTTGTATCGACAGCTACAATATCTATCTCTGTGTCTTTGCCACCCCACCAGCGGCCGACACGGTCAAACAAAAAAGGCAGCTTTCCTTGCGCATTCAATTCCCACATTTTGCTGCGGCAAATATCTTCATAAACATATCCGACATGGTTCGGAATAAAACCGCTGCGTAGTTTATTCATGGCGATTTCAGCGTGACCGCTTTCGATGAAAGACCGCATGGGATATACAAAACGGAACCAAAAGGCAATAAAATTATCCCGAATACGATACTGTCCCTTTTTGCTTGTTTCGACATTCTTTTCAGTTGGGGGAACTTCACGCTCCAAAATATCTAAATCACATAAGGTCTTCAGTGATTTCGGCAAACTCGTTACCGGAATAGATAGCGAGGCCGCGATATCGGACACACGGCAGTTTCCGGCTGCTACAGAACGAATGATAGAAAAATAGCTTCCAATGTCATTTACTTCATGCCGAAGCAAGAACTCTGGTTCTTCGTACAGAAAACTTTGCGGCGTGAAAACATTTTGGAGAATGTCATCATAAATTCCCTTGCCCTGATGGAACAACTCTATATATTTAGGCACACCACCCGTGACGGCGTAGTACAAAATGCGCTCTTGCTCAGACATCGCCGGGAAAAATTGGTTGTAATAGGCATATGGGATTTGTTTCAGCTTAATCTGCCCGGTTCTGCGCCCATATAAAGGGCTGGAATAGGATAGGGTCTGCTCCATCATCATATGAACCAGTGACCCGCAGAGAATCACTTCCACATTTTCGTTTTTTAGTTGGGTATCCCAAATTTTCTGAAATACAGACGGAAACGCTTTGTCGGCTTTGCCAAGATACTGAAACTCATCAATGATGATAACCAGCTTTTCCTCACTCGGCTGCGCAAGCAATGTCTTGAAAATCATTTCCCAGCCAGCATTTGCTGCGCTGCGCAAAAGTTCGTCTTGAAGAAAGTCTGCGGCCATCTCACGAAAAGCTGCACAGTTTGCCTGTATGCTTTCCTCAGTGGCCAAATAGTACAATGCGTGTTTGCCTTTGCAAAACTCTGCGAGCAAAGTGGTCTTTCCGACTCTACGGCGACCGTAGACCACAAAAAGAGAAGCGATAGGATTTTTATAGGCGGCTTCCAACGCAGACATCTCTATCTCTCTATCAACGAATGGCATATTAACTCCCTCCTGCATCTTTTGCTACTTATAGCATACACTGCAATAATAATTCTGTCAAGAATTATTCTTCGTGGCATTATTCCGCAGAGAATTATTATGCCGGTTCAACGATTTCTGCCATACAAGCCACCGCCCGATTTCGGATTATCCGAGAAAGGGCGGTGGTTTTTGCGTGTAGGGACACTCGGGAAACATACACATTCATGGCAGATTTGCGTTTTTGCGAAGATTTTTCCAAAAAATCGGGATTTGTGTTAGATTTTTGAAAAAAAGATGATGTTTTTCGCTTGCACGAATGTGCGAACCGCATAGAATAAAGTCAGTGGTCCGATACCGGCGGTATCGGATGCTTTTAAGGGCAGGACCATGGTTGTACAAAATACAATTCTGGTCTCACTGATTTCGGCCAGACTTCCTTGACGGCGGCTGTATGCAGGAACAATCTCCGGATGGGATGAATGGAATAACACAAACACATTTTTTGAAAGGAGCTTTTCCAATGAAAAGTTATAAGCGCGTTGCCTCTGCCGTTCTGGGCATGGCAATGGCCGCCAGCTGCATGGCGCCTATCACTGCATTCGCTGCAGAGGATTTTCAGCAGCCTACTGACAACACTGTGATTGCCAATCATCCCAACGATGAGACAATGCTGCACTCCACCCCCGTCTACCGCATCGGCACGAAGTCTTTCTACAAGGTGAATGATGACGGTTCCGTCACCTACGCCGACCAGGACACTGCTGGCTTCAAGGCCGTTCCTGCCGCCTACATCATGGGCAGCTCCTACAACAAGGTTGGCGAGTACGGCATCTACACCACCACCAAGAGCGACGGCACCAAGCAGGAGCACTTCGTCAAGATTTCCGACTGCCAGGAAGCAAACGGCAAGGTGAACTGGAACCACGGTACTGCTGATGAGGCCAAGGTCAGCGACGACACCAAGGCAAACGGTGTTGACACTGCTACCAACGAAGACCCCACCATGAGCACCCAGTTCTACATCTACCTGGACAACGATTCCGAGATTCCCGCTGAGACTCCTCCGACGGAGGAAGAGCACCCGGGTGTCGCTACCGATGACGGCCGCGTTGAGTACGACATCACCGTCGCTACTGTCAACCATGTCAATGTCAAGGCTACCGTTCCTCTGTATGTCTGCATGTACGGTTTCCGCAGCACCGGCAATGTTGTCACCCCGACCAAGGACGCTTACCAGCTGCGCAACTACTCCACCATCGACAAGAACAGCCGCACCTACATCGCTGACATTGCCAAGGTGACCCACTACAGCCGCATCTACGATACCGACCACTCCAACGATGAGCTGTTCGCTATCGCTTATGATGCCACCAAGAAGTCCTACACCTACTGGTACAGCAACCCCGCCACCCAGCCTGGCTGGACTGAGCCCGATAACTACCATCAGATGGGCGCTGACGAGCACATCAACGCTTCCGGCGAGTGCTATGTCATCTTCATCGACGGCAAGTGGGACTTCAAGGCTGCTGGCACTCTGGACGGCGATGCCCTGCGCGAGACCGTTAAGGGCATTGACGGCAACCACCAGCTGAAAGAGGACTTCGTCATCACCGATGGCGATACCAGCTGCAACTTCGGCAAGAAGTTCGATGTTGGCGCTTCCAAGACCGACAACTCCAAGCGCGAGGGTCTGGCTCTGAAGGTTTCTGAGCTGCAGGCTGAGCCCGCTACCTGGCGCGTCGTTCCCATGAGCACCTCCGCTCTCAAGCGCGGCGAGATTGCCATGAGCATTGCTCCTGACTCCGCTATGTACAACGCTTCTGCCATCGACCTGGCCAAGTGCTCTGCTCCTCTGGACATCACCGAGAATGGCTGGTTCCTGGCCGCTCCGACCGAGGTCACCAAGACCGGCGCTGCCGCTGACGCTGTCACTCATGACGCAGCCAAGGCTCTGCCCCTCATCGTCAACGCCAAGATTGCAGGCTCCAATGTCAACGACGCTGGCTGCACTCCTGTTGTTCGCGTCACCTACAGCATCATCCCGATGTTCGAGACCGGCGACACCCAGACTGCTACCGCTGGCGGTGTCGGCAGCAACCGCTGATTTGAAAATTTCGGCATAAATCAAACTCGTTAGCGAGTTGGCCGTCGAGTGACCTGCCGCTCGGCGGCTTTGGTTTTAGCTAATAGCATCACACTTGGAAAGGAATAATATTATGGCGAACAATATCGTATCCACCGACAAGAAGACCTCGAAGAAGAATGACAAGCTTTTGCACCGTACCATCACGGTTTGTGTGGTTCTGCTGCTTGTGCTGTGCGCGGGCCTGTTCATCTGGAAGAAGAACGGAAAGATTTCGGACAACCGTCTGGAAGATTCCGTTGCCGCACAGCTGGGCCAGCTCGATGGCAAGAGCGAGGCTGAGATTCAGGAAGAACTGAATCGGGTGGTAGAAGATGGCACCATGGCTATCTCCATCAATGTAAATCCCGTATTCCAGACCGGAGATTCTGAGGGCACGCTCGAAATCGAGAATGTCCCCAACAACAAGTACGCTCAGGTCGTAAGCATCACGCTCGATGACGGCGGTGCTGAGATTTACAACAGTGGTCTTATCCAGCCCAACTACCACATTCAGACCGATAAGCTGTCCCAGCCGCTCGAAGCAGGCACCTATGACTGCACTGCGACTTTCACGGCTTATGACACTTCTGATAGCGAGAATCCGATTGAGGTTGGTACTGCTGCCGCCAAGATTACTATTTCCGTTCTGAGTTAAAGTATGCCGATGCCCCGGTGCAGACCCATCCGTTTGTGCTGGGGCATTTTTTGAAAAACACAGGAGGCAATTCCATGAAGCGTTTTGCAAAAGCATGCGCGGCGGTATCGATGGCATTGATGATGTCTACCGCTGTGGGTTTTGCTGCCGAAACGGAACACCCGAACATGGACCACGGTACTACCAATAAGGCTGCGGTGTCGGATGAAGTAGATACTGCTCTGAACATCACGCCGAAAATGGGCACGAAGTTCACCGTGTATCTTGCTCCGGATATTCCGGAAACCATCCCCATTGTCCATGAAATCCCCAAGATGGGTGATGTGGGCATCGACCAGAAGACGCTGCTGGAAGCATTGCTGGTCGCGGGTGGCTGTTACCTTGTGAGCGATGGTGTTGCCACCGCCTGCAAGGGTAAGCGCAAAGACGATAAGGCTGCAACTCCCGCTTAAAATGCAAAGTCCCGATGCCGTCATGGCACCGGGGCTTTTTTGTTTAGGGGCAAAATTCGAAAATTATACGGGAGTCTCCAGAAAATCCGGCGCGAGCGTTGCCGAAATGTGCGAATCGCATACAATAAAATCATGAGTCATCGCAAGACCGCAGGATTATGCGGCAACAGAGAAATATAGTATCAGGAATCGAATAAGAGGTCTATCAGCATGGCAAATGTCAAGACTGTCGCAAGAAAAACCCTCGGCTGGGTATCCCGCCTTATCAGTATAGCTGCACTCATCGCAGTGCTTATATTGAGCGGGATGCTGCTTAGAAGTATAGCACAAACCAAAAAGACCCAGGAGCTCACTTCATCCTTGCAGGCTATCAGAACGACTGCACAGGAAACCAATGAGACTGACTGGTCCAATGGAATGCTTGCGGTCAACCCTGATTATAAGGGATGGCTTACTGTATATGGCACGACCGCTACCGGGCCGGTAGTGCAGGGAGAAACAAACGACACCTACCTCCGTACGGATATCTACGGAGAACATAGTATCCCCGGCACCCTTTTCCTCGATGAAGTATGTGATACGCGGCAGCACGGCAACCTTATCATCTATGGGCATAAGATGAACGATGGGACAATGTTCGGCTCTCTGGATAAGTTCAAGGACCCGGAATTTTTCGATGAAAACGGGACTGTTTGCTGGGAAGGCGAGTACGGGAAAGAATACTATCAGATATTCGCGCTCATGGTCGTGCCGGGATATGTTGATGACCCGAACTTTGTAGATATTCAGGCATGGGCGAACACGCTCTCTGCCTCCGAAACTGAGGATATGCTCGAAACCATCCAAGATAAAGCCTCGATTTACAAGGAACTGCAATTCGACTGCGACAATGACAAATTCTTGTTCCTTGTCACCTGTGACTACAACATCAATAACGGTCGTATGGTATTGGCAGCAAAACGGCTAAAGAAAATCGACGAAAATTTGCGTTCATAAAGAATGTGCATTGACATTTTTGCGATGCAAAATATAATAGAGAAAGAAACACCTATCCTTTTTCTGACACAAATTGTTGCGGATTTGTTAAAATCGAGCCATCATGGTTGTATTCAATACACCTCCGTGATAAAATGCAGGTGTACAGAAGGATAGGACGCCAAGAGTCCACGGTATCGTCGATGACGAAATCCAAAACCGCGTAGGGCTTGCGGAACCTATCATTATTGAGTAGCCTCGGCGCTAGATACCGAGAAGGAGTGTTTTTGTCAACAACCCCGCCTAAACCGGTTCACCGGTTATAGACGGGGCTTGCGGGGAAACCTGTAAGCCCGGTTGATTAGCCTCGGTGAACAGCAACTTCGGTTGTTGCGAACTCCGTTATGCATTTGATGAGCAATCATCTTCATAATATAGGCACCCCGATTATGCTCCACAAGTGTCGGGCTCTGCGGGCAGCGTATGCGTTAGCGGTGCAAGCCGTTGATACATATTACGTTAAACATCTCTAAGGGTAGGAGAAGTGCGTAAGCCATGCCGAAAGGCTAAAACAGTGCATAACATTGGCGAAGTGGGCCACAGGGCGCAAGCCCTGACTTATAGTTTCATTACTATTTTACGAAAGGAGTATCTTGCATGAACACTTGCGTTTGTGTTCTCAGCAATAGTGGTGAACGCTTAATGCCTACCTTCCGTCTCGGCAAGGTACGCCGACTCTTGAAAGACGGAAAGGCAAAAATCGTTAAGCATCACCCGTTTAGCATCCAACTGCTGTATGACAGCAAAACAAACACGCAACCCATCGAAACCTGCGAGGATGTAGGTTACAACTATATCGGCATCAGCGTGAAAAGCGAATCTCACGAATATGTATCTGCTCAGTATGATACGCTGCAAGATGAGAAGGAACATCACGATGACTGCCGTAAGTATCGCCGTACACGCAGAAACAGGCTGCGCTACCGCAAATCGCGCTTCGATAACCGAAAGCGCGATAAAGGTTGGCTTGCACCTTCTCTGGAGCATAAGAAGCAGCTGAATATCAGCCTTATCGAACGGTATGTATCTGTGATTCCAATTACTCATGTAACGGTTGAGGTTGGTTCTTTTGATACGATGCTTGTAAAAGCAATTCAGGAGGGAAAAGTCATTCCTGAGGGAGCGGACTATCAAAAAGGTCCGCGCTACAATTTGGCAACCTTGCGGGAAGCGGTATTTTACCGTGATAACTATGTCTGCAAAGTTTGTGGGCGCAAAGCTACCGAAGGTGCGATTTTACATATGCACCACATGTTTTACTGGAAAGGCAGACACGGCTATCAGCTTGATGAATTGGTTACAGTGTGTGAAAAATGTCATACACCCGCTAATCATCAAAAGGGTGGCAAGCTCTATGGTTTTGGTAAAGACAAAAAGTTTGCAAACCTTTCCGGCGCAGCATTTATGAATGCTGTTCGCTGGCAGATAGTAAATGCACTGTATGCCACATACGGTAAGGAATTTGTGACCATCACTTATGGTGCGATGACAAAAGAGAAACGCATTGCGCTTCAACTTGAGAAAACCCACAACAATGATGCGTATGCGATGGGTGATTATCATCCGGCACGTCGTTGCAAATTTAGACATTACCAAAAACGACGCAGAAACAACCGTGTACTGGAAAAGTTCTACGATGCCACTTATGTTGACACTCGCACCGGTAACAAGGCAAAGGGCAAGGAACTTTTTAACGGCAGAATAAGTCGCAACCACAAAAAGGATTGCGAAAATTTGCACAAATACCGCAGCAAAAAGGTATCGAAGGGTCGTCGCTCTATAAGAAGGCAGCACTATGCAATTCAGCCATACGACACTGTGCGTCTCGAAGGTAAAACGTACATTACAAGCGGGTGCCATAACAAAGGCACAAGACTTTTGATTCCCGTCAACGGGAAAAGTAAGTCAGTAGCAATTTCCAAAGTTCAAGTTGTTTGCCATGCGGGAGCATGGATACAAATCATCTAAATACTGAAAGGAGGTAAGCAGGAAACGCTGTATCTTAGTCTTTTCTAAGAAACGCATTCCTCCCCACCTAAGCCTTACGGCTATAAATGGGGTATCCTGCTCCATAATTATGAAAAAGAATATCGCATTGGCAGTTATTGCGACTGCGGCTATGGCGCTCAGCCTGGTAGGATGCGGCGTTAAGGTCACGAACATCTCGGTTCCGGATGCTGCAACCCTCGAAAAGGGTGAGAGCATCACGCTGCCGGTGAATTTCGGCACGGAGGATGCGCCTGCAGAGACGCCTGTCATCGCAACCGGTGAGTCTGCTACGGCAGAAACTGCTGCGCAGGATGAAAAGATTACCAAGGCGGCTGAGAAGCTGACACTCGCGTGGACTTCCTCTGATGAGAGCGTCGCTACGGTCGATGAGACCGGCACCGTTACGGCAGTCGCAGCCGGTGAGGCTGAAATTACCGCCACGGTCAAGGATACCGAGATGCAGGATGTCTGCGTCATCACTGTTAAAGTGTCCGCAAAAGAATTAAAGGTTCCCGATACTCTGGAAGTCAAACTCAACGATACGGACGAAACCGCAATCGAAGCGAAATGCGAGCCGAAAGATGCGTCCAACATTTCGTTTGATTTTGCTTCCAGCGATGAGGAAGTCGCCACCGTCGATAAGGACGGCAAGGTGAAGGTCCTCAAAGCAGGCGAGTGCGACATCACTACTACCCTCCTGCAGGATGGCGAAAAGGTCACCGAGAAGACGACTCATGTGAAAGCGTTTTATGAGGTTGAAAGCATCACGCTCGATTCCAACGAAGGCAAACTGACGGTCGGTAATTCCCATACCATTAAGGCAACTGTTGCTCCCGAAGAGGTCGCCGCCAAGACCACTATTGAGTGGTCGTCCAGCGACGAGAAGGTTGCTACCGTTGACTCCAATGGGAAGGTAACTGCTGTTTCCTCCGGGAATGCAACCATCACTGCAACTGCCGGTGAGGAGAGCGCCAACTACGAAGTGACTGTTGAGCAACCGAAGAAGGCCACAACCAGCAACAAGACTTATACCAAGAGCAGTTCCAGCAACAGCGCTGCTGTGACGCCTTCCAACCCGGCACCTGTTACACCGACCGCGCCAGTTACGCCGTCTGCTCCCGCTACGCCGGTACAGCCCAGCAATCCGGAGCCTGCTGCTCCGGCTCCTGCACAGCCTGACCCGGCACCGGCACAGCCCAGCAATCCGGAACCTGCACAACCGTCTCAGCCGAGTGGTGGAGACTCCAACACCGACTGGTGGGGCACAGTGATTCCCGGTGAAGCTGATAAGAGTTGTCCGCCGGAAGAGCACGAAGTTGGCTGGTGCTAACAATAGTAAAATTGTAAAATCAGTAATATGCAAACTCGTAGTATAGAAGCGGCAAGTCTTCTTGCTACGAGTTTTATTTTTTAAAGAATAACATCTGTATATTATAATAAGGTAGGGAGCAAGTAAATGAAAAAGAAATTTGCGTTAGCAACTGTTACCGCCGTTACAACGCTTTTGCTTTTTGTAGGATGCGGCGTTAAGGTCACGAACATTTCGGTGCAGTAACTCCTACCAACATAGGCACCAAAAGATAAAAGAACTCGTAGTATTGGGACACTTCGTTCCTCTGCTACGAGTTTTCTTTTTGATGACATTATATTTGCTGCCTGATGGAATCCTCGCCTTTTCATTTGCCAGAATGTGCGAACCGGGTAGAATTGAGAATAGGAAAGGGTGTGACCATTCATGGTACTGCACAACGATATTTGGGGTGACACAAGCGTTACCGTTATTGAAGAGATAGACAGCCGGTTTCTTATTGCCGAAGAACTTAACATGCTGGCGTTATACAGCCGGTTGAACAAGGAGCAAAGGAAAACACTGCAGGAAGCACTCGCAACGTTTTACGATATTCTTTTTAATAGCAACGGCAAAGATAAAATTGATGAAACCGTCCCCTTTGCTCCGGATGTCTCATTCGATGACGATGGCAATGAATATCTTTGCTTGGTTAGTCCTATGCAGGAAAACAGTATTGCAAACCTCAGAGCTATTGCTCAAAAAATATCGGAGGTAGACGCAGAAATCACAGCGCTACCTGCCAGCCGGAAAGCTGTTGTTAGCTATGAGGTAGCGCAATTGATTATATATGGAGGAAAAGACAAGGTATGAAGCCGATAAAACTCAAAGAACTGCTAAGAACAGCTAAAGACCCTGCCACGCAGAAAATTGTTATTGATGAAGGTCTCGGGTTTGATGCTCCTCTATTTGATGGTGTTGTTAAAGATGTGGATGAAACACTCGGAGAACGCATCTTATCAAATTGGCAAGTGGAAATAGACGGCACGCGCTTAATTGCATCAAGCAATCCACCCTTCTAGGATTTGCAAGAATGTAGACTTTCTGAGATAACACATATGGGACAATTCTAGTTTTTTGGGTTTCAACGATGACGGACTGCCAAGAAACGCAATGTGAACAGGTTGTAGTGTTGTTTGCAACAATGCTTGCGTACCAGTTGTAAAATGGCTCCAAACAGCCAAGGACATTGTAAGCCCCATGATGGTTTCCTTTGTTACTGCATCTTTTACGACTAACACTTTTATAGCAACTCCATTATAGGGATTTTTTTCGTTAACAACTTCGCAAAGCACTCTTCCATAATAAATATTGACTTCTCGAGGTGCTGCGTTTGCAGTTAACAACTCCGGCAAAAGTTCAAGGCGGCATTGGGGAAGGCGTTTTTGCAATGTTTGTTGCCGATGCACAACAGGAATATCTCCACCACTCCGCTCAGAGTTCCCGCCTTTTGTGACATCTTGCTTTTGCTTATTATCAACCATTGAACGCAAAAGTACATCAAGTTGAGAAACAGCCTGCTTTTCAATATCGCCGCAAATCTTCTCGACGTCTTTGATTACGATTTCTTTCAGCGCGTACATACATCCATCGCCGTGCTCTTCGTGTGGGTGTCCACGAAAATAAAGAAGACCATTCGTGTGGACAACCGTCAGTGGAACAACTTTACAATATGGGCAAAATATGTGTCCCTTATATCGCCTTTCATAAACCGTATGGTCGAGATTGTACTCGTTGCGTATCTGCATGATGGTGACTGGTTTGTGTGTGATGTTAAAGAAAGCTTCTGTGTACTTTGCCATGGATTAACAACTCCTTTGTGATTTGAGGTGATTATATTGATTACTTTACACGACCTATTGGACAATTTTTGTTGTATTGACCCATACACCGACTATGCAATCGTCAACATAAAAACAGGCGAAGTGCTCGTTGAGCGTGTACACGATAGGACATACACAGTCGATGATGTAGACGATTATGCAAAATTCTTACCCTATGCACGAAAGCAGGTTCGAGCGTGGGAAGCAAAAGATGGGAAAATGATATTCTATATTCTGCCGCCAAGAAAAAAGAAGGTGAATCCATGAAGCCGACAGTGAAATCGTTTCTTGCACTTGCTGAAGACAAAGAGCAAACAGTTCACATCGCCCGTTTTAAATCAGATTCTGCTGATGGTTACTTCGACGAAGAGGTCTTTTGTGGTAAACTGAAGGATGTCTTGGAATGCTATGCAGATGAGAAAGTAACGGAATGGATAGCCTCCGACAACTCGGAAATCGTACTATACATCAACTAAATTAGTCGTTTTTTCTACATAGAGGTCACAACTCCTTAGATAAATGGTGGTGACGAAAATGAAATTAAAAGCAATAATGGCTTGTGGAAGAGATGTGTACTTTGACTATCAACTTATCGATGCCCGTACAGGAAAAATTCTTGTAGACCGTGTGTGCGATAAAACTAATAGCAAAAGTTGTGACGAAGAGTGGATTGACCATTGTAAATATGAGCCTTACAAAGACTGGAAGGTCCGCAAATGGAGACTTGTAGACCGGAAAATGCAGCTTTATATCTCACAATGATAACTATAGGTAGGTGATAATCATGATGCTGCATCATTACATTTGGGGTGATATCGACATCGACATAATCGAGGAGGTAGCACCACATTTTCTGATAGCAAAGCACTATGGCAACTTAGCTCTTTTTTGCAAACTCACAAAACATCAGAGCCATTACTTTCGCAATTCCGACAAGCGCTTTTACGCCGCGGGTTTTGACGATGAAGGCAAAAGTATGAACCCCTCAGACGAGTACATTCCGTTTGTGCCAGACATATTGTACGACGATGATGGTATTGGTTATTTATGCTTGATGCAGCCCTCATGGCTTCACACAATAGACGACATTAGACATAAAATTGATGGCATAATTGCAACAGACAAAAAGATTCGTGAACACGACGAATACTATGTCGGCTCATTAAGGAATGATATTATCAGCTATGAGTTGGTTCAGCGCGTTTAACGCTTCGTCATTCGGATTTGCGCTCCAACAAGAACTCATGTTAAGTTCTGTACGCAGCTCTACCTCTTTTGCGGGAAAGTAAAGCAAGCTCTTGTTCTGATTTTTTCTACTAACAGAACTCCCAGCAGGATTTTTGCGCCAACCACAGAAGTATATTCTATCAGCGTCTTCATACAGATTTGGACTTGTAGCAACCGATAATGCTGCAACCTCATGCCGGGTTGGACGATTGCCATTAAATTTTGTTGGGGTTACAGTGTCCAAATTCTGAATGAAGTTAGCAGGGCGAAAAGGATTTTCCCATCCTGATTTAATTTTTAGATACTCTCGAAGTTTTTCATAGATGTCATTTGCCAGAAAGAGTCCATTTATAACATTGAAGTTGTTGTCCACTTGAATGTCGATGGTAAATGGATTCTGTCCCAAGGCTGTTACAAACAAATGAAGTGTACCAATGACCTTGGCAAATGTACATGAAAACGGATGACCTTCAACCTGTGCAGCAAAAACCACCGAGTCAGCATCATTTTTCTGCATATCAACATACAAGGCATTAAGATTTTTTAAATACATATTACTAACTCCTTTGTGTAATTTAGGATGCCTATTTATACTATACCATAAATTTGTAAAATTGATATTGGTATTGCTTTACACAGATAGATTTCTGTTTTACACAAAACGAATTGCGGTTTCACAAGAAACAGCGACATTTTCGATAGGCACATCTTACAGAAACCATTTGCGGAATTTGTATACTTTTCCTTGAGCATTCCTGCCAAAATGCGACCAAAATATTTGTACAAAGTGCCTTTTACCGTTGCGTAACTGGCACTTTTTCTTTGCGATAAAAAAATAAGTTTTGCCTAGTTGCGAAAATGTGCGAACTGCATAGAATGGAAATGTACGGAAGCAAAAGTAATCGTGCAGGGACGATTTTTGCGTGAAGCCCCGCCAAGGTTTTACGCCGATTCGCTCACTGTACAGAAAGGACACACGCATTATGCACAAAATTGCACAAAAAGTGACCTCTGTTGCATTGGCGGCCAGTATGCTGCTTTCTATGTTCGCGGTTAATACAGTAGCGTTCGCGGACGAATTCAAAGATAACACTACTGTGTCCGACGAAGTAACTGAGGCCCCGGTTTCGGATGATGAAGTGGATGCGGTTGAATCCGTTGACAAGACCGACACTTCAAATTCCGAATCCGAAGATACGCCGGTCGTAAGCCCTGAGCCCTCTCAGACTGTGACTGATGTGGTGGATTTGACGCATGATTCCACGGCCGATACGGTCAAGGATGATACGGCAAATTCTGAAGATGTCGTCTATACGGAGTCCGATACCTCCGAAGATGTCATTGCCACACCGGAAACAGCTGAGCCGTTCATTGGCATTCAGGCTGTAACACCTGATTACGGCGACAAGATTTCGGCAGAGGTAGGGGATACAGTTACTCTGGATGCCCTGTTGAACCGTGATGATGTCTCTGTAACCTACCAGTGGCAGAAGAAGCAAGCTTTTGCTGCTGACGAATCCTATGCAATCTATCCGTATGAAGAGGACGAGCCTACTTGGTACGATTTCGTCTGGGAAGACTCCACTGAGGCAAAGACGCTCGCGGATTCACCTGACTTTGTTTGGCAGGGCTGCGAGATGTACTATGCTATTGTGGATGCTCTCGATGAAATTGGCGCTGATTCCAGCGATATCCGAGTTGCTTGGCATACGCCCAACTTCGTTCTTGATGGATACACCATTACCGCTGCCAATGCCGAAGACGGCACCGTTGAAGTCTATGCTTCTAACGGAGAGAGCACCTATACCGCACATCTCAACGATGACGGCAAGTGGGAGTTTTCAGACGAAAGCACTGCCGCTTTGACTACTGATTGGCAGAATATCGAGGGTGCTACCGAGCCCACTTACACCTTTGAAGTTACGGAGAATGACCTCACTGCAAGCTATCGTTGCCTGATTACTGTCACCGACGAGGCTTACAAGGAAGCCAACTTCAAGGCTTTGGAGGAACTTGGAAACGAACTGACTGACGAAGATAAGGCAGGCGACATCATCCTGTCCACGGTCCAGTTCAAGGTTGTTTCCACTGACACTGCCACTGCAGAGACTGCGGATGGGGACAATACTCCCGCCACCTTTGCTATGCTGGCACGCTCCTTTGCTCCCCGCGCTGGCGGGAATGGTCCTGCGCTGTCCTCTGATAACCAGTGGATTACGGGTCTTAACGGCAACTACGAGTACATCACCAAAAACATGTACGACCAGGTTACCGAGTGGTTTAATGCCGGTAAGTTCGACAAAGCAACTGCAGACCGTTACTGGACTCAGCTCGGCGGTGCTTGGGCGAGAAACTTTACTGCTAACGAGTTGGATGATAAGGGCTATCCCACTGGTGCTACCCGCACCTATAGTGGTTTCCCGCTGACGGATGGCAACATGCTTGAAGTTAACTCCGAGTGGTATGGGCAGACCGTCTATTTCCGTCCCCATAACAGCAATAACGCATGGACAGTCACGGGCACCGCCGTAGAAGTCCCCGCATACACCGCTGTTATCCGTGATGCGGATAAGAACAACTACGGCACTGGCGCTTCTGGTACTAAGTACAAGGATGCCGTCGTTTTCTTGAATCCTTGGGTTTCAGACGCAGGCCGTATGTATGCAAAGTTCCTGTCGCATCCCTCTGTATCCAGCAACGGTTGGCTCAAGGGTCCTAACGGTGAAACTCTTAATCAGCATATTACCGTTCTTTCAATTCCCGTAGAAACCTTCAATGCAGACCCCAATCGCTTTATGATGGATGCCGAAGGCAACTACCGTATTGACTCTATCGGCTGGGGTGTTTGCGTACAGCAGGAGCCAGACCTTTCCGGCAAAGCCTACTACGCCATCAAGGGTTTCCTGAGCCAAGGCTACGGCATGTGTGTCGGTCACGACACCATGTACGCTTATGCTGGTTCTTGGTATGATGCCCATATTGCCGGTTATACCGACCCCGGTTCTCGTGATTACTACGAGGGTGGTCGTTTCGGTCCCGATAAGAACGATGGTTCTACCCGCTACTATGTTCTGAACTCTGTTCCTAACATCGATAACGGTCACTGGAACATGAACGCTCTGATGGGCGCTAACGGCGGTAACATCGATTCCGGTACTGTCCTGCCGACCGATGCTATCTCCATGATTCTGTCTACTGGTGGTAGCCACAGCTCCTACGGCAAGGCTGGCATTATGTACGGCAGCGACCAGCTGAGCGTTCGTCTGAAGCCGTATTCCAACTCTCAGGCACAGTCTACGGTCAAGTATCGTGACCCCACGAACTTCCCGTACGATATCCCGTCTAATTTCGGTGCATCTCGTACTCACTCCAACTCTCAGGTTGCGTTCGGTCCCATCTGGGTCGATTATGCAGGCGGCAATGTCACTGGTGCAGAGTTTGGTTACAATCCGTACCCCACCACCAAGACCATTACCGACCCTGCAACGGGTCGTTCCTGGTACGGCACCAGCAACTTCTACCTCTCCGGCACCGGCAACTTCCTGATGAACCAGATTGGTCACTTGCCAGAAAACTCTGCTACGCAGGGTGAATCTGCTCTGTTCGCCAACACTGTCATGTACATCTCTCAGCGCAAGCAGTGCGAGATTTGTGCAGCAAACCAGAACAGTCAGGAAGACAGCCACTTCGTTATCCGCGTAAGTTCTGTCAACTACATGCAGGTTCTGTCTGCTCTGCAGGCTGGCGGTTCTTTCTGGTATCCTCTGAACGGCTGCTATCAGGTTGTTGACGACCTGACTCTGCCGGAAGGCTGGGAGCCCATCAAGAACTTCTCCGGTCACTGGAACTCCGATGCTTACCATGTGAACCTTGCCAGCAACGGCAAGCCGCTGTTCGATAACACCGGCAACACTTACGGCATGTTCACTACAGGCAGCAACAACGGCTGGAACCTCGGCAGCGATAAGACCGTCGGCGCTCTGCCCGTTCTGAAACTCGACAACCAGCCCAATGTCCGTATCACTGGCGTTGCCCGTGTTGTCGGCGATTTGAATGCGCTGTTCCCGGATGACGGTGTTTCTGATTACACCGGCTACCGCGTTATCGTCCATGCGACCGATGGCACTGACTACGACTGCGTTGTCAACGGTGATAGCAAGTATGTTATCTCCAATGTACCCTGTACCGGCATGCAGCGTGCTGAGGTCATCGACCCCAGTGGTCATAGCGTGGTCGAGTACGGTATGATTGTCGTGGATGTTCCGAATCATTTCTGGAATGACTGCGAGACCCATCCTCTGGAGCTCCTCAAACCCACCGCAGACCCGATTGACGACTACAAGGACTGGGAAGGTCCCGTCAATAAGACTGTCGGCAGTAAGCTGTTCTACGACCAGACGGTTCCCGACTCTAATGTGAAGTGGTACTATCGTGCCATCACCGAGAGCGGCAAGATGAGCCAGTGGTTTGAGATTGGCGGCCCCGGCACTTCCTTCACCACCTATGACGGTGTCGTCAAGGGCAAAATCAACAAGACTACCTTTACGGCAGCTGCTACCAACGCTGATATCCCGTACACCGAGAGCACCGTGACCTACACGACCCTCGACTACTGCAACGAGAAGATTCAGTTCAAGTGCGAGTTTACAGTTGCTGGTAAGCAGTATACGAGCCTCGATAAGGCTGAGGACGGCAAGAACGGTTACTGCGAGTCTGCACTTCGTCCTATGTACATTGAGCAGGCTTTCGATAAGCGTATTCCTGTCGGCGAGACCACGACCTTCGACTTTGACCTCAACTACTGGAAGGGTGTCAACGAGGGTGTTACTTACACGGTCCAGTACCGCGATGAGAACAACACCTGGGTCGAGGTCGGCAGCGACCCCGCTTTGTTCCCGGCTGGCTCCTTCAATGTCACGACTAAGGTCTCTGACATCGATGCAACCAAGATTGGTAATCGTACTTTCTGGCCCGCTGCCTTCTGGAATCCCCTGAACGATTTGCGCGAGTCCGGTATCTCTACCATGCGTAAGCATTCTACCGTCACGCTGACGCTGACGAATGCGACCATGGACTGGGATGGCTTGGATTTCCGTTGTGTGTTCAGCTACAAGGCTCCCGCGCACGAAATCACCGCTGACTCTACGATTTCCAACTATGAGCCGAACGGTCGTACCGGTCACTTGGTCGTGTATGCTCCGCCTATTGAACTGACGCCTCTGAAGGCACAGTCTCTGTTGCTGAACTCTTTCGATTCCAAGAACGGCAACATGGCGTGGACTACAGCAGCCAGCAACCCGAACAACGGTCGTCGTACCACCGATGTGCCTCTGGACGCGATTGCGCCTGATGTGCTGCACAAGGACGGTACTACGACTTATGGTGCTGCCAACGATAACAAGGCGGTCTACACCACCAAGATTACCTTCTTCGGCAACAAGGATTCTGCACCCACCATTCGCTGGAAGTTTAGCAATGTCGCTGGCGGCGGTCGCCTGGACCGTTTCATGAATGTCACGGACGGCGACGGCACGATTCAGCTGGATTACAGTCAAGTTGGTCAGAAAATCGGCAATGTCAATGCATTGAGCAGCAATGTCGATGATATGGAACGCTCGTTTATGAGCGGCAACGGTCTTGCTTACAACAAGTTCTCCGCTTACATCAAGCTGGAAGCTATGTATCCTACGGATGCAGCAAACCTCAACAACAAGACCTACAACGAGTGGAACGCTATCGTGTCTCTGTACATCGATAACGCCACGAACCCGATGGACTTCGGCGATACGCACTACTACTTCCTGTGTGAAGCAGAAGAGCGGTATATGAAGAACTGGGACGCCAACAACATGCAGCCGTATACCTGCGGCCGCACCGTTGCGTACAACTTCAACCGTGTCGTTGATTCCGCTGACCCGAACGACCACATCTACAAAGAGTTCAGCCAGTCCTCTTATGGCGCTGAGTTGGTTCTGGACTACACCATCTCTATCAAGGCAAATGTTCCCAACAAGGCTACCGCAAAGCACAACACCATCACCACAGAGAACGGCAGCTACAAGAACATCAACGACCTTAAGAGCATTACCGCTATCAACGATGCGCTGAATAACGGCGGTGCAGTCTACAACTACAAAAACCTCGCAATCATCGCTCCTAACGGTATCCGGTACATGGAGACCTACTTCACGGCAGGCTCTCCTGTCAACAGCCGCACAACCGTTGACAGCCGCGACACCGTGGTCATCGACTCCTCTGTGCGCGACAGCGCCGGTCATAACTGGTACGATTTGTTCCAGCAGGTGACAGCGAGCGACGATGACTACATCGGTAAGATTGGCACCCACGGTTTTGCATACCGCACCAAGGACGGCAATGTCCTCGACAAAGCCACTTGGGAATGGTGGTGGCGCAATGCAGTCTACTATGTCTGCTATGATGCTCCCACCGACAATGCGGATATGGACCAGGTCTATTTCTACATCGATGAGCAGGGCTCCGGTCCTAAGGTCGATGATAAGCTGGAAGGCGCAAACAGCTACTCTAACCCCTACAGCGAATACACCTTCACCTATGCTGGCACCTATGAAGTTATGCTTTACGGTGCAGGCGGCGGTTCCATGAACAGCAACACCTCTTCCGGCGGTCGTGTCCGCCTTGTCCTTCAGGCTGAGCAGGGCGCTAAGCTTTACTTTGTCAAGGGCGGTTCCGGCACGGTCGATAACCGTTACTGGGAGAATGGCGGCGGCAGTGCCTGCGGCGAAGTTAAGCGTGCCCTTCCTGGCGGCTACAACGGCGGTGGTAACGGCGGTACTCCCATGATTACCCGTAACGGTCACGGAAACCTGCTTGGTGCTTCTGGCGGCGGTGCTACGACAGTTGCTATCGGTCTTATGGGTACTGGTCGTCTTGCTGAGTACGGCAATACCACAACCGCAGCACAGTATATGCTCGGCGTTGCAGGCGGTGGCGGCGGTAACCAGCATGGTGGCGTGGATTCTACCAGCGGTTCTATGCAGTACGGCGTTCCCGTCAATGGCGGTAACGGCGGCGGCAATGGCACCTTCGCTACTGGTTCTTCCGGTGGTAACTTCAACCCCTATCTGGCTGGTATCTATGATGGCACTTCTGAAAACAACTGCGAAGCTCCTTCTGGCGGCGGCGGTGGCTGGCAAGGCGGTTACGCCAACACTGGTTCTAAGCAGTGGTGGGGTGACGGCTGGGCTTACTGCAAGCGCGATGGTAACGGTGGTTCCAACTACATTACCTCGACCGGCCGTACTTTCACTGGCAGCAATGGCAAGTCTGTGACGGTCCTTGAAGCACAGTCCTATGTTGGCACTGGTGCCACTACTTGGGGCGGTGACTTCAACAGCTACCAGAACAACTTCCATCCCGGCAATGGCTATGCAACCATTAAGACTATCCGCTCGGCTGTTGACCGCTTCACCCGCAACGGTCATAACGCCTACGACACTGCCTATGAGGATACTGACCCGTATTCTTCCGGCGAACCGATTCGCGTTACTGTGAATATCACGGTCGCCAACAAGACCTACGATGGTCAGCCCGATGTTGCAACGCTCTCTTATTCCGGCAACCTGTCCAGCGACCAGATGACAGAGGTCCAGAACGCTACTTCTATTGTCTACAGCAATAAGAAAGGCACTCAGGCATCTGCTATCGATGCGTCCACGGACGAGAACAAGAACGCCCGTCAGGATTGCGGTTCCTACACGGCTACTGCAAACTGCACGGCGCAGGGCTATATCGTAACCTATAAGTACGAGAATACCGACCCCGGCAACACCTACCCGAGCGGTGGTGCAAGCGGCACAGGCTCTTCCGTCAAGTTCGATATCTACCCGATGGCTCTGACGGTAGTCGGTGAGCACAGTAAGGCTTATGACCACACCGCAAACGCTACTATCCCGGATGCCCGTATTACGACCGGCATGGCGGTTCGTGACTCTGTAACCCTGAACACCACACAGGTGGATGGTTATTACTGTGATGCGACCGGCAACCGTGTCAGCGATGCAGGTGGTCCGTACAAGATTGTTCGTGAGAGTGAGTTGACGCTGGTCGGCAACGGCAGCACTAACTACTACATCGGCACGGAAGAGTATTCCGGCAGCATTTCTGCTCGCGGTCTGTATGTTCACAGCCTGTATCTGGAAGACCCGACGAACCCTCGTAACATCAAGCACTACGATGGCACTACAAATGCCACCATCAAGGATATTCTGATTGACGGTATCCTCGAAGGCGATGATGTCAAGCTGGTCAACCCGATTCAGACTGGCAAGTACAAGACAAAGGACGCCGGTCAGCGTCTGGATGCTGATGGCAAGGTAAGTTCTAACTGGCCCACTGAGCTGGATGAGAACCCCATCACGATTGATGCGACACCTGCCCTTACCGGTAAGGACGCAAAGAACTACTATGTAGAGCGTCAGGCTTATTCCGGCGCTATCGCCCGTGCTAACCTGACCGCGCAGGTCAAGAACTGGCGCGGACTGTATGGCGACGGCGTTGGCGAGGACCCGTGGCACGATACAAAGGCTTACGGTTACGGCACGGCAGCTTCTGACGGTTGCTGGCTGGAACTGGACGGTCTTGTTCCCGGTGATTCTCTGACACTTGACCCGACCTATACCAAGAGCCATTTCAAGACTCTTGTTACCGACCACGAGGACCTTGTCCCCGATGAGACTACTCCTGTTGGTGTATATCCGCTGACCTATGTCGGTCTGACAGAAGACAACTACGATGTGTTGAAGAACTACATCGTAATGGTCCTGAATGGCCGCTTCGAGGTTGCTCAGCGTCCTCTTCATGTCACTGTAGTGGATGATGACAAGCTGATTTACCAGCAGAACCCGAACTTCCATGTGAATATTCAGATGGAAGATGTGGATGAGAACCTGATTGATGTTGTGAGCGATGTTGATGCAACACCGATTCTCGACACCCCGCTGAAAGCCAATGATACTGTCAGCAGCGTTCTGTATCTCGATAATAACGGCACCGAGTCCGCTATTACTCAGGAATTCGTAAACAACTACGATTACTGGAAGAAGCAGAATGCAGACGAGAGCAAGACGAATCTGCCCTTCGTTACCGACTGCGATGAAAAGTCTTTGCCGCTGTATGTCAATGAGACTGACACCGATGACGATTTCGAGTGGGCGCATGATAAGAAGACCTGCGGATTCTGCGATTACAACCACAAGCCGCTTGCCCCGTATGTTGTTGACATCAACACCGACCCGACGCAGGGCAACGCTCTGACGGTTCGTTCGGTCACGAACCCGAACGGTGAAACCGTTAAGAACTACGACCTCATCATCCATAAGGGTAACCTCTATGTTCACCCGGCACTGCTGAAAGCCACCGTTCCTCTGTATGTCTGCATGTACGGTTCCAACTCTTCCGGCGCTGTGGTTGAACCCACCAACTACCGTATCACCAACTATTCTACGGTTGCAATTCAGGTGAAGAACATCAAGACGAGCGGGCCTTGGACTGTGAAGGATGTTCCGGGTATGGAATACTACACGGGCACCGATTACGGTTCTTCCACTTACACGATGAGCAACAACACCCTGCATCGCGGCGAACTTTACATGCGTCTGCGTGATAAGGTTCTGACGGATGGCGATAACGCAATCGACCATAGCGATACGGCCTGGGTTATCCCCAAGGCTACCGGCGACTTCCTCAACAACAAGATTACCGGCACCGCAATGCGCGTTCCGATGGCAGTGTATACCGCTACCGGCAATGTGAACGATGCCAATGTCTGCACTCCCGTCACGAAGGTCACCTACACCATCGCTCCTTACGGTGGCACGATGCCCGATGAAGCGGAGTTTGAGAAGGTCGATTCTCAGGATTGGCTGAAAGACGCCTCCTGATGTTCCGGCAGTGACTTAACTTATCCAGCGTGACCTTCTGGTCGCTTCTGTACAATAACCTTGAGCAGGCAGCTGAACTCGGCTGCCTGCTCTCTTTTTTGTTTCCGGCATAAAAACCACACAATTCGTCAGTTGCGTAAATGTGCGAATTGCAGATAATGGAAAATGCAGGCAGGATAAGGAAAGCCCCTGCGAAACCATTGCAGAAAGGAACATTTAACAGTGAGAAATATCAAGAAGATTGTCACATTGGGATGCATTGCGGCGTGCGTTGCCGTGATGCTGTGCAGCTGCGGGAACAAGAAGGCTCTGGCCTCGATTTCTCTCGCAAGCCCTATTACGCTCCAGCTCGGTGAGAGCAAGGAAGTGGAGATTACCGGTATCCTGCGCGACGGCACGACCGTGACTGGGGATGAACTCGATGCGATTCTTAAACGCAAAGGGATGCATTATGAGAGTTCATCGGACAACGTTGTGTCCATTGACCAGAACGGATTGCTTACGGCAAACAATTCCGGAACGACTGAAATCAGCATCACGAGCCAGAACAAGCGCCTGACGGCTGGTGCGGTCGTGAATGTGGTTGAACCGCTGCAGGGATTCCAGGCTGAGGATATCGTTGCGTCTACCAAGAGTACCCTCGTACCCGTCACCTACACGACTGTCCCGGAAGGCGCAGACGCAGGTACTGTGACTATCTCGGTAGCGGACTCTACGATTGCCCGCGTTGACGAAAACAACAACATCATCCCCTTAAAGGCCGGCGATACGACCGTGACAATTCGCTCCGACAAAGGTCCGTCCAGCATTGTGAACCTTAAAGTCACCCAAGCACCGACTGAACTGTTTGCTGACGACTTGTATGTCGAAATCGGCGAGACGGCGAAACTCAATGTCTATACGGATGTAAAAGACCTCGAATCCGGTATGGACGGCACCAACTACTCCTATGAGAATGAGTCGAACCTCATCTGCGCCGTATCGGTCGAGGGTGATGTAACGGGCATCGAGGCAGGCGACAGCGTTGTGAAGATTCAGAACGAATATGGTCTTGAAACGCAGGCAACGGTCCATGTCACGCCTAAAACGAGCCATATCACATTCGGGTTCTCCGGGAACTAAGGCGGTGAAGCACGATGCGCAAATACATGGCAGCACCATTGACTTGCGCCCTCGCTATGATGGCTCTGACGGGCTGTACAGACCCTTCAACGCTGTACGAGAACAACGACCTTGTTGCACAGGGAACGACTTCCTACAAAGCCGCAGAGTGGTCACAGAGCAGCCTGACGGACGAAGGTACGATTGATTACGCCGCCGGTGCTGTGTCCTTGACGGGCGCAAAAGAAGCCTTCTCGTTCACGATGCACGCAGATTCTGCTAACCTCGATGTATACGATACTATCACCTGCGATACGGGAGCCTGCAAAATCCTGATTGTCGATACCGATACGAAATCTGTTGCGGCAGAGTACACGGAAACGGCTTACGACACCATCAAACTCAACGGCGGCAACTATACGGTGTATCTGGTCGGCAAGGATGATGCCTCCTTCACCACTACGCTGAGCCTTTACAGCCTTGGCGGAGACATCACATGGCTCCTTGATGAGGATACAGCGGCAAAAACCGGCAAATGATACATTTTACCTTTAAGAAAATCACAGAACCAGCGCATTTTTTCGAAAATCCTGTTGCGGAAATGTGCGAATTGCAGATAATACAAGTATGAGGACATTAAGAGCGCCGCTGCGGTACAATTTCCGCAGGGCTGCTCTTTTTGTAAAGTTTCATGCTTGTATTTCGTACACTTTATTTGTCATAAAGGAGAGTCTTATGTACGACAAATCCACGAAAAGCGTAAGCCGCAATGTAAGTCTTACCATCGCGGGAGAGTGGGAGACCCCCGATGAACTCTTCCGGGAACTTGACCGCAAATATCATTTCACCCTTGATGCTTGTGCCCGCCCTGAAAATGCCAAATGCCAGAAGTTCTTTACTGCACAGGATGATGGTCTTGTACAGGACTGGAAAGGGCATACGGTGTTCTGCTGCCCGCCGAGCGGTGCTGCAAATCTTCGCCGCTGGGTAAAGAAGGGGAGCTTCGAGGCAAAGAAGAAGGGGACTACGGTAGTCATGCTGCTGCCTGTTTCTACGGATTCTCAGTGGTTTCAGGAGCGCATCTACCTGAAACCCGGTGTCCGTGTAAAGTTTTTGCCGGAGCGCGTTAAGTTCGTGAACCGTCTGCTCCCGTCTTACGCCGAATACGGCCAGCATGGAGCCGCAAGTGTTGGCGGGACCCGTCCTTCGATGGTCGTGGTCTTTGACGGTTCTAAGCGCAAGTTCTGCTGTGAGTGAGTAAAGGAGAATACCGCTATGAAGAAGAAAATCACGATTATCGATAAGTCCTTTACCCCCATCGTCGTGCTGGCAGATACGAGCAGTGCTCTGTACGAGGACCGCTGCGGGCGGCTTGGGGAACGCAACCTCTTGTCCGATACTGAAATCGTCTGTAAGGCGATGGACGGCACGAAAGAGATTGCGTCCGTGAAGGCTCATGTCCTGCAGGTTCCCACGAAGAAGCTTCCCCTCGAAGCCCTGCACGCCACGGAACAGAACCCTATTCCGGCAAAGCAGCTGGCTATCAACTATCTGTGCCAGAAAAACGCAGAGGTCGAGACGCTTTGTGAGCGTGAGAAGACGGACAGCGTTGCGATGGTTCTTCCCATCACCACGCATCTGTACATCGAAAGCCTTGTGGTGGATGCCCCGCATCGTAAACTTGGTATCGCCACTGCAATGCTCGATTTCCTCATTAGCATGGCGGCTCCCGAAACCGTCAGCATGTTCGCAGGTCACGAGCAGGCTGAGGTGATGGCGATGCTTAAAAAGCTAAAATTCATCGAGGCACCCATTGTTGCTATGGATGTTCCTTGGAAGAAAAAGAACTTCTTCTATAAGCGCTTGAAGCGCCTTGCCCGATAAGTGATAGGAGGCATTTTATTTTGATGGACCAGTTCAAAGAACTTCGCGCACACCCGAAAATGACCAAGGCATTGCTTGAGCAGATTGAGAGTCTGCAAAAGCAGAACCACACGACCGACGAGATTTCCGCTACGCTCGGCATCACCCCGGAATCCGTACAACGCGGATACGAGAAACTGAACGATAAACACCGCGCCGAGATTCGTGCAAAGCGCGGCGGTGCCTTTGCAGTGAATGTAAAGGAGGGAAAAGCCCGCATCGTCTGTACCGAATCAAGCTGCCCCTGGCGCGGCAGCAATCGAGAATACTGTGTCTGGCCGTCTTGCTTCAAGCATTCGATTTCAACGGTTCGCACCGATGTGAACGAAGATGAATGCGAGGCAGACACGACTTTGAATGAGGAGGAATCCGTAAATGCCTAACACTCTGAATGATATCTTTGCGCACCTTGATAACGCCAAAGCAAGCCGCGCATACGAGACAAACCAGGAACGGCGGCGTAAGGTGGAAGAAGCCGAGCGCGAGCGCAAGGTAAAGCAGGCAGCGGAATCTGCCGTAGAGAAGTACCATGTGTACGATGACGACTACGATGTAGAGGATGTCGAGGAGCCGCTCGTCATGATTCCGAAACAGAATCCCGGCACCCCTGAGGCAAAAGCTGCCACAATGCCTGCATCCAAGAAGGATATGGACGATATCGCAGATAACAACCCTTTCGTCCAAAATCTGTTCAAACACTCTCACAAGCAGGTAAAGCAGGAGCGTCCTGCTCGCGAGAAACCCGCAGCGGACAAGAATGCTGCCAAGGCTACTCAGACCCTCGCAGCGCCCGCTCCCGAGCCTACAGCGCCGCAGAACGAGACGTTCAATATCCCTGTTGTCCCTGTCCCCGCACAGCCTGCAGCGCCCTCTGCGCCCGAAACCGTTGATACCATTGATACCGTTGACGATATCCCCCTCGACATCGAGTTTGACGATACCGAGGCAGATGTCCAGAACGAACAGCCCGACCAGAGCGTTCAGAACGAAGCCGTTCCCGCGCAGCCTGTGGCCTCTCAGAATGCAGAAGCCGTTCCTGTTTCAAACGAGCCTACTGCTCAGCCCGAAAATGTACCTGCTCAGGAACCCACTGCTTTTGCTGCACATCTGGATGCGAGTCCCGATACCAAAGAGGAAAAGCCTGAGAAGAATTCCGGATATCATGAGCCTGTTGGTGAGATGGTCATTCCCGATAAGAAGCCGGAACAGTTGGAAACTCCCGCATGGCCTGACGGCATGAATGGTCCCAAGTTCACCGAAAGCGTTGTTGCTTACGGTTCTTTGCCCCGTAAAGTGGGAACGGAGGAAGCAAATGTTTTCCTGTTTGCTCGGTACAATACCGATAAGGACATGGGTTCTTATGGGTTGTGCATTGATATGGGCAAGGATTTCGTACAGTCTTCCAAGTGCGGTAAGGCCAATAACCCGGAGGAGTACGCTCTGATGGGTGCGATTGCGATGCTGCTCGCTTTGGATGAACACACGGTTCGGGATGTCGTCATCTATACCGAACCCGTGGTTGCCAAAATCATGAACGAGAATGCCAACCGTCTTCTCGATGGCAAGTCCCCTGTGCGCCGCAAATACATCGAGTTGGCATGGAAGGCTATGACGAAGGTCAGTGTCCGGTTCGTGACCACGAAGGTAAACAGCGAGTACGGGAAACTGGCACTGGCTACCGCAAAATACTTGGCGTTCTGTGAGCGCTGATAAAAACATAGAGGAGTAATCAATATGGCTAATCTTCTGGTCGTTGCTGTGGATACCGGAAACAAGAACATCAAGACCCCGCATACCGAGCCGTTCAATTCCGGTCTTATCTGCCACGGCAACATCCCGCCCGCCATCAAGGCAGATACCCTCTGCTATGAGGGCAACTACTATACACTGACCCAGTCCCGCGTTCCGTACATGTACGACAAGACCTCCGACTGGTCTTACTATGTTCTGACTCTCTTTGCCATCGCCAAGGAGTTTCAGGCAAGCGGCATGATTCGTCCCGGTCAGAAGAATGTCCGTCAGGACATTTGCCTTGCAATGGGCTTGCCTCCGACACATATCCATGACCTTGCCCCGAAATACCAGACCTATTTCGGCCGCGATGGACGCCGAGTTGAGTTCACCTACAACGACATCTCCTTTGAGATTCGCGTTGCCCGCGTCTTCGTGTTCCCGCAGGGCGTTGCTGCCATCGCTCCGTATATGGGACAAATCATGGCGCGTCCCGAGGCATATACCTACATCATCGATATCGGTGGATATACGACCGATGTTGTGAAGTTCTCTCGCGGCGGTCAAGTCGATATGACTTTCTGCGAATCCTTCAACAACGGCGTCATCAAGATGTACGATGAGGTACAGCGTGCGGTTCGCAACCGCTTCCAGCTGGATATGGACGACTACAGCATCGACAATGTCCTGCGCAGAGGCTACAACCCCGGTCGGGAAATCAACGAACTGGTCCACAACACCGCTCGTTCCTATGCCCGGACTCTTATCCGGACCCTGAAAGAGAAGGGCGTTGATTTGACCCTCTCGTATCCCGTATTCATTGGCGGCGGTTCCTGCCTGATGCGTCCGGTCATCGAGAGTGAGTTGGGTCGGGACGATTACCTGTTCGTGGAAGACCCCCGTGCTAACGCAGTAGGTTTCAAAATGATGGCGGAGAGTAAGCTGGCTGCTGAAAACCGTTGAAGCGAGGTGAACTGCCTTGCCTAAAGCTAACCCGAATCAGATTCGGTTGCCGGTGATGTTTGACCTCACTGACCCGAGACAGAAAGCGGCTTACGAGATTCTGAAAAACGCAGGATACGGAAAACGCACCCCTATCATCGTGGATGCGCTGCTCGATTCCCTCAAAACGAATGTCTTACTGAGCCAGGCTAAAGAATCCAGCGCATCGAATGTATCGGAAACTGATATCCGCCGCGCAGTTGAAGATTCGATGGAATCAGTCCTGAACCGGTATTTCTCGAAACCCGAAGCCCCCGCCCCGGAACCTCAGCCTGAACCTGTACGAGCGCCTACACCCGCTCCTATTATTCAAGAGCCTGCCCCTGTACAGCCTGCTCCCACACCACAGCCAAGCTTTGTTCCGTATGTTCCTGCCGCTCCTGTACCCGCACAAGCATCCGTACCGGACGAGGGACACATGAATCAGCTGCTCTCGATTGCTGACGCTTTCTTCTGAGCCGCACAAAATAAGACCGCCACACCCAAATTACCGGGTGCAGCGGTCTTTTGCTTTTAAACCAGTTCTTTTAACTTGATATCGTAGGATATCGCTTCTTGTGCATCTCTTTCTTTTCTTTCGGCAATCGCCTCATCAACAGCTGCGTTTACGGATGCAGCTGCCGACTCGATGATTTCGGGATTTCTGATTACCTCTTCATCGTATTCCTTCTTCTTTGCAAACGCTGTGAGCGCCTCTCCGCATCGCCGTCTTGCATACTGGCTGGTATCAGTGCAGACTGTTTGCGTGGCTGCGGCCAGCTGGTAAATGGCTCCCTTTCCGAGACATTCAATCGCAGCACCAATTTGCTGATAGTTCTCGAAGTAATCGTGTGTGTCAATCAGCTTCGATACTTCCTGAAATCGTTTCAGGTCGTACCCATAAGTGAAGCAGAAAGAAAGTAGCAGGTTCTCCGGGACAAGTATCTGCTTTTCAATGATTTTCCGGTATGTGCGGGAATTCATCGGGCATCCGAGAAACACGCCGTAAAACTCTTGTTTGGACATGCCCATCAGGTAGCGCTGCCGCTCCATGATTACAACGGCACTGTCTGAAATGCTCTTAATCCAGTCTTCTCTTTTTCTCGATGTTTCTTCCACAAACTTACGGTAATTTTCCTCTTTGATTTTGAGAGTTAGCATTTTCCAATCACCTCAGTTCTTGATTCAAACCCATTTCTGCCATCTAACTATGACTTTTTTTATTGGGCCGTGACTTTATTATATCAAATAGTTGTACTAAATACAACTATGCATGTCGTCAAAAAGTGTCAAAATCCCAGTTATCGAGATACATTCAATGCAATAGTTTCACTTTGGGATAGTGCTGCTTTTGTCTGGGTTCAGCACTGCTATAGGTGCTCTCGGATTCGTATATATGGCAAATAATATTTTTAAACACAATATATAGTGGTCAGATAGCGTTTTTCTCTTGCAAAACACTATATCTTGTGGTATAATGTCAGGCATAAACACAAGATATAGTTTCGGCACTCAAAAAAGGACTTGTGCGTTTGTGCGAATTGCATACCATTGAAGATGGCATCAGGAAAAAGGTTCGAGTTCCTTCACACAGCATAACATACTTGTACTAAGTACAAGGGAAAAGGCGGGTTTGAAATGGCAAAAGGAAACGCAATCGTTATGTATCTGGAACAGGCACGCATCCACGGTGAGCCTATTGGTGTAACTCGCAGCGAGGTGCTCTTTACGAAGCCGAATGGATATACTGTTCAGCCGCACAACAGGGTGGTATCGAAAGCCGACAACAAGACGATGGGGGAGTCGTTCCTGAACGAGCTCATCTATGTGCTCGGTGCTGAGGACGGTGAGGGGCGGAAACTTCCTTACGACCGCGAGGTGCTTGTGTATACCTCAGATGAAATCAATTCCGACAACTACCGTACTTATATCAATGCGGTGAACACCGGAATTAACTGCCCTGTGCATAACTTCAAGCTTTGCCAGAAACTGCGCCGACTCTGTGATGAGCGCGGATACCATCTATTCTTTAGTAATAACAGCCTGCTTGGTTCAACGATTCGCAACGATGCAATGGCTGAACTGTACAGCCAGCTGAAAATCCTGAACGAAAGGGGAACGCAGGATGCAAGCGGAAAATAACAACGATATTGCAATTACCGAAGCCAAACTCAAAGATTTTCTGAGTTCGGTTCTGTCATCGGAGGGAATCGTAGTGGACATCAGACGCACATTCATCGAATACAACGGCGTGAACCGTTCGCGAGTCTTTGCCCGTCATGCAAACCGCATGGCTTGCAAGGGGTCGAATGAAAAGTTTGTCGTGATTGCACTGCTGTGTTACCCGGCTCTTCAGTGGCTTTTGAAGGCGCAGGACATTGATGCGCTTATTGAGAAGCTGAAAGAGGAAAATGAGGATGAATCGGTTTGGCGGATGAGCAACATCCAGCGTATCCTCGAATCGTCTATGGGCGGGTGCAAGCCTCAGCTTCGCCTTGAAATGAGAAAGCTGTTCTTCGCCCGCTGCCAGCAGCTGGTGGATGAGATTGATGAGGCAATGAACGAGGCTGTGTTCATGAATCCAGCCAGCAAGCCGAGCCGTATTAGCCTTGCGATGGCGATGCTCAGGGGTTCGATTCTTGACAGCGACCCTGTTACGGCAGTCACTATTCGCAACAACTTCGATTCTATCGTTGAGGATGTTACGGCGATTGCCGGAGACGCCATCAAACCTTTAGTCATGCAACTAGCACCGAATGAGGGCGAAGCAAAAACAGCAGAAGCTGCTTACCTCTACCATAACACAGAGGTGCTGCTGCGGGAATATTCCCGAATCGTCAATCCGTCCGTTGCTGACGAGAACCGGTCTTTGCGGATTCTCGCACAGGGCGGCAACACACTGGAAAGCGATGCGCGATGCCATCAGGCACAGGTGCTTGTCCAGTACGCCCAACTCATCCGGGGTGCTATCGAGTTGGTGAAGGATTTCCCCGGAGATTCTAAATTGTACGATGTCCTTATGCTTGTCGTGAACGAGAAGTATGGTGCAAACGGCACAGATGAAGCCAAACTGGCTGAGCAGGTCGGTATCAACAGCAGCTACTTCTCGGAGAAGAAGCATAGAGCGTTTACCGCCTTGTCAGCGCTATTATGGGGCTGCGATATTGAATCTTTACTGTCTCTGTTACAGTAAGGCTTCTTTCCTGCACTTTTTTTGCGCTGATTCATGCTTGTATTAAATGCACTTTATCCATGATTCCGGCTGGATTTATCCTGCTTGTGAATAGTCCGTAGAACCTCATGTGTGGGAATGACGCATGGGGCTCCTGAATCACACTTTTATTCATGGTTGTATTTTATACACAATACGACCACTGCTCTTAAAAAGGAGGAGCAATTCTATGGCAAGCGAAATTGGTAAAATCGTACACTGCAAAATCTGTGGAGCACCCATCGAAGCACGCGGGAATCGCCTTTATTGTCCCGTATGCTATAACCAGAACCGCCGCAATGCAGCCCAGCGCAGTAACGCACGGACCAAAATGGAGCGGGAACAGACGAAACGTGAGGAAGCAAAAATGAAAGAGAACAATCGTATCGCTACCAGCGCAGCAGAACTCAACATGCGTGCCAAGCTTTCTAATCTCGGAGGCATCTCTTATGGTGACCTCTCTATCTGGGAGCAGACGCACGGTATGGAATTCTCTGCCTGGGTGCATGAGTGGGAGAAACTGAACAGCGGTACACAGGCTGATGGGTTGAAGTTCCCGGACCATCTTCCGGAAGGATTCCCGACTCGCCGCAAGCCGCCGGAGCATCCCTGGACGAAATCCACTTCTTGTAAGTGATGGCCATGTCCAAAAAACCGAAATATGAGCGGTCGGACGACTACCGCTATCAATACATTCGAGCCCATCCCGGATTCATGGGCAAGTATTACCTCTGTCCTTATTGCGGGCGCATCATGCTGAAAAAGACGATGCAGGTGGACCATATCGTGTCTATCAACCTCGCGAACAAGCACCGGGCTTATCGCGTCTTGGTTCCGGACGGCAACATCAATAATCTTCACAACCTTACGGCATCGTGTCCCAAGTGCAATAACCGGAAATCGGATTCTGGCGGGTTCTGGATTTTCCTCGCAAGATTCGGCGTTATCTTTTATACCGTTATCTGGCTCTTGCTCTTGGGTTTCGCTGCATGGTTTGCCATTGGTGCTGCTACGGGACACATTCAGCGTGGATTCCTTTTGCCGTATTTCTCTGCTGCTGGGAATGTCCTGATGCGGGGTACGGCAAATGCAATCGCTTCGATGTTCAGATTCCATTAGTTTTTCATATAAAGGAGATATTCAAGATGGACAATACACAGAATCTCGGTCAGCCCGTTGGTAAGGTCACTACGACCTACAATGGCGAAAAAATTCAGGTCAATGTCTATGCAGACCGTTCTGTCATCCTTCCGGATGGCACGGTGCGCAAGGTCAAGCAGGAAGTGGTCGATGCCCTCATCGCTAAGAATCAGGCCATGAACCCTGCATCCACCATCGTTCGGATGGCTCCCGCAAAGCCCCGCATGACCCAGCCCGAGCCGAGTCAGGAACAGGTCCAGCAGCCCGCCGCACAGGTTCAAGAGCCCGCTCAGCCTTCCTACCAGCCGCAGATGCCCGCACAGCCTCAGCAGCCTGTCATGCCTCAGAACGCAGCCGTTCCTGAAATGCATTACCAGAACGAGCCGGTCCAGCAGGGCTATGATACGCAGATGAATGCTCCTGCTGATATGCCTGCACAGGATATTCCTGCACCCGTGGCACAGGACCCCGCTGCCGAGCAGAACGCCTCGGACAAGAAGCAGATGTTCCATAAGGGAAAAGGCAAGGATAAGAAGAATGCCCATGCCGACAAGAAGCGTGGTAAGGCTAAATCTGCTCCTGCTGAGGTACAGGGTGAAGGCTTTGACGGAAGTATGCCTGTTGAGAAGCCCAAGAAGAAATCTAAGGCCGGCGTCATTGTTGCCGTGGTCCTTGCTGCCGTTATCGGCGGTGGTGCGCTGGGATATGCCTATGTTCCTGCCGTCTATGACGGTGTGAACAATGTCCTGGCTGCTGTGACCGGCAAACAGGTTGGCGTTCCGGCACCTATCCCGTCCAACACAGGTGATGGCAATGCCCCGACTGTCAGTCAGCCTCAGCTGCAGCAGAGCAGCGGCACCAGTGAGAATGCCCTCAATGGCATCGACCTGAGCGGTGATGTCACCATCGAGTTCTACGCTACGGTGCGAACCGCTGATGGCCGCGAATACAAGGTCCCGCTGTCCAGCGCTAACCTGACAGACGGAAACCTGAAAAGCCTGCTGGACGGCAGCGGATTCACCCTGACCTCCGGTCAGTAACCACACTCTGAGATTCGGATTTCTAGGAAAGGGGTCAAACGGGCGGGCAGCTTCACTACAAATCAAGATGCTCTAAAGCCTGTCTGATACTGTATCGGACAGGCTCTCGTTTTATAAAAAAATATGAATGATATGCTCAATGCGCAAAAGGCAAAGCTTATAATCGCCGCATGCTTGTCCTTTTTCATCGGAACCTTTCTGGCTCTGTACACGAAAAACCTTCCGACATTCGGTGCCGGAGTCTTGGTTGCGGCATACTTCCTTGTGGAATTTTTAACAATACTCAAAAACAGCAAAGCCGACAAGTATATCAAGGTAACGGCTTTGGCGGTCAATGCGGATGAATCAAGAGCGGGATTTGAACCGATGGAAACATGGCGGTTCATCCCTGTGAATGAAGATGGCGAGTATCTGGATAAGAACGGCAAATATGATATCTTCCTGCAAGTCAAGCCCCGTGACCGCGAATATCATATCGGAGCGCTTTACGATATGCTGTTTTGCGCCGGAGACGGCGAACGCCTGACGCAGGATAACCTTGTCGCCATCGAACAGAATTCCGTCAAGGCGAAAGTTCAGAAAGAGGGGCTGTTACACCGTGCAAAGAACCGTCCGATACAAGAATCTGAAAATGAGAAGCAGGAATCGGCGTCATCGGAGACTGAGAGCAAAACGGATGTGGAGGATGATGAGCCTTGAACTTTGCAACAACACTCCTTCTATGCCTGGTATGCTCTGTCTTTGCATTCAAGGTGACGAAGGACAGGCGTTCGCTTACCGATATGGTTTCTATGGGAAGGAAGTACCGCCGTCATAGCAAAGAAGTAGAAGCCTCCGCGCTTGAACTCGTTGTGACCGAATCCGGCAACACTGCCTTAAAACTCGATGCCAAGGGGAGCAAAGATTATGTGGCGGTACATCTTTCCCGTAAAGAAGCGCGAAAATTCAAAGCAGCATTTACGGCAAGCAAAGGCGAGCCGTTAAGTCTGTCCCTGCATCAGTATAAAATCGGCGGCAAGAAATACTATGCCCTGTTTGAAAACCATCACGATAAGTATGCGCCGGTTGACTTGGAAGGTGTGCAGGAAGAAAAGGTAAAAACCATCTGCCGCACGGCTCGAAGCGTGGCGGCGGCGCTGTATTTCTTTTCTCTGCTGCTGTACTCTGTCAGTTTTACCGTGTCGGTCGTTTTGATTCTTGCTGCTACGGGTCTTATCTATATCAATATCCCGTTTCTGCCTGATTCTGCTTGGGACGATGCCTGCGAGTTCATCAAGCGCCCGAAAGAACCGTCTAGGAACGGTAATGAGGAGACGGATGTAGTCCCGTCAGCGGCATCCATCATCATGCAAAACATCATGGACAAGTACGGCACAGCTGAACCGGAGCCGAAACCTGTATCGGCTGAGCCTGAAACGCCCAAGACACCGGAACAGAAAGCCGAAAGCAAGCCGCCAAAACCAACAGGTGTCGAGTCCAACTCGGACACGCCCCACCAGACAAAGTCCGAGGCGTCAAATCCTGCGTTTAAGCCGAAAGAGGTGTCATTACCCTCTGAACCCGTAAAAGCCTCAAACGAGCCCGATTTCCCCGTTCTGGACGATGTTTCTCTGGACATGGATGAAGCGGCAGGTGATACCCTCGCTCTGGATGCTGAAATCATAGACGAAGGCGCGGAGGAAGTAAGCCTTACTGATGACCCTGAACAGGATGCCGATGCAGCGCTTGTCTCTATTGAACAAGAAGCGGCTTTAGCTTCTGATGATGAAGACGACGCTGCGGCATTGGAGCGGGAACTCGCGGCACTGGAAGCAACATTGCCGACACCTACTACCTTCGACCCGTCCGGCATCGAGGAGGACGAAGACGATTCTGATTCCTTTGACATGGATAGCTGGCTGGCAGAAGATGTTCCCGAGATTGAACCTGACATCGAGACCGAAGTCGAACTAGAGGCGGATGAGCCTGACCTCGCAGTTGAACCGGAACTCGAACCTGCAAAGCCTGCCCCTGAACCGCCTGCCAAAAAAGAAGCCGCGCCGAAACCGGCAAGGATGGAGTCAGACCAGAACGGAGAGAAAGATAAGACTCCTTCTGATACAGAGAATCCCGTTAAGGTGAACGCCTTTACGAAACAGGAGAATCCTGTGCCCGTGGAAGAAAAGCCTGCGCCTAAACAAAAACCTGCAAAAGCCTCAAAGGCGAAAACGCCGAAAACCCCAGAATCTGGCACTTCCAAACCGGCTACGGCACCTGCCCCTGCTCCTGCGAAGAAACCGGAAGTGGATAACCGCAATGATGCTTCTTTGTTCGGTAGAGGGTTTCAGAACAGAACCACGAAAGGTTCAGGCGGCGGTAAGAAGAAAGCAAATCAATCCAAGAAACCAGAACCGTATTCGGAGGGCGAGCAGATGCGCTTCGATGGTATTTGATACGTTTTTACAGCAAATTCCCGAATCGAAACCGGCACTTGCACATTCTTGCGAACGGATAATAATGGAAATTGGTTGAGCAGCGTTTCTGGACCGTTTTAACTCTCAACCATAATCGGAAAACGGCTAACCCAGAACCGAGGAACATCATGGGTACTTTGAAAAGTTTTGCGGCACTGCTTCTGAGTGTCGCAGCCTTGCTGACTTCGGTGCTGGCTCTGAATGCGGCCCAGAAAAAAGCAGAGATGCAAAAGGCAGCTGCGCAGACGGTAACGAAAGCCGTTGTTGCTGCGCAGGAGGAAACGGCTCTTGCATCCGCTCTTGATTCTGATACCTGTGAAGCAAAACTTCTGGGTACACAGGTCCTGAACACGGAAGTCGGGACACTGGACGCAACTGTCAGCACTACGGGTCCGTTGGGGGCAATCGAGGCAAAGCTTAAACCTGAAAAGGAAGAGAGCGAAGAGAAGAAGCCGGATGGCACTGCGCAGGAATCCACGCAGGAAAATCCCGCTAACAGGTCTGCGGACGACTACAGCTATCCGGATTTTTGCGGACGACTATACATCCCTGCTGCGGGTATTGATGTCGCGCTGTACAACAACACATCTCAGGATACCTGCAACCGGACCGACAGCGCTGCGATTTTTCCGCATCGTCCTGAGGATGGCGGCAGCAATATCGTGGCCGACAACGAACTTGAATCGCTGACTTCCGTGGCGGTTGGGTCTACGGCATATGTCATCACGCCGGGCGGACAGCAAATCAACTATGTCTGCGTGGATGCGTTCAATGGTCACAACGATGTGACGGGCTATGATGCGCTCCAGAAAGATGACGGCACTGTCGTTTGGGGCAGCGCAGAACTTATCGTCTATACCTGCTTGGGTGATGCGTACAATGTTCGTGTTGCCTGCTTTAACCGCGCTTGATGGCCAGGAGGATTGAAAACACATGAGTAAAAAGACTAAGAAAAGTCTCGCTGCTCCTACGCAGGAGCCGAAAGAGTTCGAGACAAAAATCAAAGCCCCGAAAGAGGAGTTCGCCACTTCTCTGACTCCGGTTGCTGATACCGAGAAAAAGGAAGATACCGCCGAGGAGAAGAAAGGAGAGGCTCCCAAATCTGAGCCCAGCACTCCTGAGGAGAAGAAGGATTCTGCCTCTGAAAAGGCTGAGGAGGCTCCCGATAAGGAGAAATCTGAGACTGAGACCGAAGACGTTCCTGCCAAGGACAAGTTCAAGAAGGACAAGAAGGCAGAGGTCAAGGAAGATAAGAAGCCCGAGAAAGACAAGAAAGATGCCAAGCCCGCCAAGAAGGGCGGCAGCAATGTCATTCTCGGTGTTAGCTGCGCCGTGATGGTCGCGGCAGTCGGTGTGATGGGTATGACGATGGTTCAGAACAAAAATGCTGACAAGTCCTCGATTCCCGCTGTGGGCGGTTCGTTCTCGGTGACCGGAAATGCCGCAGAGGATACTTCGTTCACCGAGCAGGCTGCGGTCGCCCCGTCTACGGCGCTCACCTCTGATGGTCGCCGGTGGGCGATGGGTGCATCCAATGTCCTGATTCAGGCTGAGGATGGGACCGGTGCCGTTGTTCCTGTGGATGCCGCTGAGACCTTCCAGTACGATGGCAAGAGCCTGTCCTTTGAGAAGGATGATGCCACTTACATTGTGCGTATGGTTGCTGATTCCTATACCGGTGCTGCCCAGTACGCAGAGGAGCAGACCGATGAGAGTTTCACGGTTAGCGGTATGCGCTTTGCTGGAAACGGTCAAGTCCTGGTCGTGGTCGGTACTCGTTCTGCCGGTGACGAGGAAAGCAATGCAGCTGTACGCACTACTGTCGCTGATATGCTCGAAAAAGCTGTCCCCTCACAGGGGGCTGGTAACATCACGCTCAATGGTGTTGCCGTAACTACCGATGGCTGCGAAGCTTCCTTCTCGAACGGTCTGGCACTTGTTAAGAACGGCGATGGTGAGGTCAAGTTTACCCCGTCCTCTTATGATTCCGTGACCATCGCATTCGATGATGCCGGGACGACTGCGAGCGGCGCTGCTGTCACGCACAGCGACTATGCGAATGTGAATGATACCGAGGCATATCTCATCGAGTCCGATGAAGGCAATGTCATGGCGTTCACGAACAACGCCGACCTGCTGACATCAGTTCTGGGACTTCAATAAATAGCATTTAGGAGATTATATCGCGTCAATAACCCACGACTAAAGTCGTGGACTTGCGTCAGCTAGTCTGTACAAGTCTACACTTTAGAAGTGTCCGCAAGGATATGTTGACTACCCTTTGCACATTAAGTTGTGCCCCGTTATAAGCGAATAGACAGTTACCGTACGGTGTAAATCCTAGCCGTGCGCTCTAAGACAACAACACATCACGTAAAGCTGAGGCAAAGCCGACAGGTGTGGCTGTATCAAGCCGTTTATAACCTTGGGGAAGGATTTAAACCCTCTTCGGAGGAGTGAGCAGCTTCATTTTAGCTGCAATTTTATCGAAAGGAGCATAGCATCATGCAATATGTGTATGTACTTAGCAAGCACGGCGAGCCTTTGATGCCGTGCTCACCCGGAAAGGCTCGCTTGCTGTTAAAAGAAAAGAAGGCACGCGTTGTAAGACGCACGCCGTTTACTATCAAGCTTCTGTACGGAAGTGCAGGATACAAACAACCCATCACTCTTGGTGTCGATGCAGGCAGCAAACATGTTGGTTTGTCTGCATCTACAAAAAAACGTGAACTATACCGCGAAGAGTTTACTCCTCGCAACGATGTGGTTAAGTTACTTTCTAAGCGCAAACAGTACCGTCGTTCAAGACGTAATCGAAAAACCCGTTACCGCGCACCCAGATTCAATAATCGCGTTCATAGTAAGCATAAAGGTTGGCTTGCGCCATCGGTAGAGGTGAAAATTCAAGAACACATTACTGTCATCAAGCGCATCTGCCGAATTTTACCTATTTCTCTTGTAAGAGTAGAAACTGCGGAATTTGACACACAGCGCCTGAAAGCGATGCTTGAAGGAAAGTCTCTGCCTGTAGGAACAGACTATCAGCTTGGTGAAATGTACGACGAATATAATGTTCGCCAGTATGTTTTGAAGCGCGATAACTATACCTGCCAGTGCTGCGGAGCGCATACAACCAAAAAGAAAACCGTAAAGCTGCATGTTCATCATCTCGAAGGCCGTCAGGTGGGAGGTAATGCCCCAAATAACCTGATTACACTTTGCGTTGATTGTCACAAAGCGCTTCACGCCGGGAAGGTAAAACTCGATGGCAAGAAACGCGGCAAGTCATTCAAAGATGCTGCTTTTATGGGTATCATGCGCAAAACCTTAATGGCTCGATTGCGCGATGAACTGCCTATTCCTGTCCAAGGGACTTATGGCTATATCACCAAAATGCGGCGGGAGCAAAACGACATCAAGAAAAGCCATGTAAACGATGCCCGTTGTATCAGCAAGCATCCACTTGCTGAACCTTGCAGTGTTTGCTATCGCACAAAGGCGATAAGACACCATAATCGACAAACCCATAAAGCGAACTTCTCAAAAGGAGGTACACGGCAAAGAAGTCAAATGCCTTATGTTGTTGAGGGTTATCGTCTTTGGGATAAGGTTCTCTATAAAGGACAGGAATGCTTTGTTTCCGGACGTCGTGCATCAGGGAGCTTTACCCTCAAAAAGCTAGATGGCACACGTATTTCTAAAGGTGTAACATTTAAGAAATTGCGGCTATTAGAGACTGCAACAAATTATCTAATAGAAAGGATGTGAACGGGCAATTCCTCCCACGACTGAAGTCGCGGGTCTCCTTGCCCTAATTTATGAACAAGAAAAACATCGCATTGATTCTGGGTGCCGTTATGACTGCAAGCGTGATGCTGGCAGGCTGCGGCAAAAAGGTAGATGTTCCCGCTACCGATTCTACTGTTTCTTCCAGCGCAACGGGGGAGACTGCGACCGGTGAATCCGCTACGCCCGAGACCTCTACCGAGACCGTCACCGTGGATTACGGTGTTGGTCTGAAAAAGAACGGCTATTTCAAGGGGGTCAAGGCTAAGAAACTGGTTACTCTGCCTGCTGATTACGCCAACATCCAGATTCCCCGCGACGAACTCGATTTGAAGGATATGGATGCCTCTGTGGCCTCTACTATCAGCCAAATTACGAGCAGCTACGGTGACCGCGTGAAGGTCGAGCGTTCTGCTCAGGCTGGCGATGAAGCCATTGTCGATTATGAGGGCACTTATAACGGCGAGCGGTTTACCGGAAGCACAGCAGGGGATTCCAAAATCGTTATCGGAGCAGGGTATTTTGTTTCCGGATTTGAGGACCAGCTGATTGGACATTTCGCCGGTGAGGTCTTTGACATCACGGTGACTTTCCCTGACGAGTACCCTGCCACCACCGACCTCGAAGGCAATGAGATTGCGCTGGCTGGTCAGGATGTTGTTTTCCGCATCACCCTGAAAGAAGTCGATGAAATCAAGCTGACAGACCAGAATGTGAAGGACAATATTGCTACACAGGATGGCTTTGTTCTGAGTGATGGTTCTGCGGTAGATACTGTCGAGAAGTTGAAGCAGTATTACACCGAGACCTACGAGCGCGATTCTCTGAAGACTGCGGTTTACAGCTACATCATCGACAACACTACGGTTGGCGAGATTCCTCAGAGTATCCTCGACGACCAGCGTGAGTCCTATCGTCAGGAAATCAAGGCGATTGCAGCCAGCTACAATATCTCCGAGGAGGAGTACCTGCAGCAGGTAGGTGCCGAGTCTGAGGATGCTCTGCTCGATACCTACAACGACCAAATCAAGAACAGCGTCACGAGCCTGCTTATCTTCCAGGCTATCGCCGAGGAGCAGCACATCAAGGTCACGGACGCAGATGTGAACGCCTATTTCGGCAACGATGAACTCTCTGTCAAACAGGCAAAGAGTTATTACGGCGAAGAATTCCTCAACCAGAGTGTTCTGTTCGATAAGGTCTATACATGGCTGGTAGACCATGCGTCTATCGTATAAATTTCTTGTTTTTTTTGCTTGACGAGGTGTGCGAACCGAATAGAATAGGTATTGTACGATAGATACCATTCTACTTCAGGCGTTTTGCGCTCGTACGATTCACAATTTGTCGAAAGGCAGACTTCCTATTTCACATAGGGGTCTGCTTTTTTATTTTAAATTTCGTCTTTTGAAAGGAGACAATTATCATGACTAACGTCAACAATTTCGCTATTATCGGTCATCTGACTGCAGATGCAGAGGAGTTCAACATCGGCAACAACACATATGTCAGCTTCCGCGTTGCTGTCAACCGTGGTCAGAACAAGGATGCGTCTTTCATCCCTGTCCGCGCCCCGAAGAAGTTCATCAGCGATACCCTGCGTGCCAAGCTTACCAAGGGTGCCAGCGTTCTGGTTTCCGGTCGTTTCGAGTCCGGCCACTACGAGAAGGATGGTCAGAAGAAGTTCTATGACTATCTGAGCGCAGCCACTATCCAGCACGATGTCAACGGCGGCTTTTCCGAAGGCTTGCTGATGGGCAATCTGACTGCTGATGTGGTGACGCGCAACACCCAGAACGGCGGCACGATGGTTACCTTTACCGTCGCCAGCAACCGTTCTTACCAGAAGAACGGCAACTGGGAGAACGCCACTTCTTATGTGTCCTGCGCTGCGAACGGCAAGACTGCCGAGTTCATCGCCGCTCACTTCCATAAGGGTGACCCCATCATGCTTGTCGGTGTGCTGACCAGCAACCAGTACCAGAACAAGGACGGTCAGAACCGCACCTCCTATACGGTGTGGGTCGAGAAGGCATCTTTCGCAAGTCGCAAGAACGCCTCTCAGAATGATGCTGTTCCTGCCGTGACTGCTGCTCCCGCTCAGGCTGCTCCTGCTGCACCTGCTGTTGCACAGCCTTCCTACGGCAACTACACGGGTGACGACTTCGCCGATATCGACGAGGATGACCTGCCGTTCTAATCCCAAGACCCCGCGAGCTGCGCTATCAGGCTATACGGGCGTATTCTAAAATCATCATAACAACGCCGGGACTTTTCTTTTTGAAAGGTTCCGGCATAATTTTTAAGGAGTGTACAAAAAATGGCTAAAGTTTCTTCTTCCGCTATGTGGAGTGCTACCGGCATGGCAAATGTTCAGGCTTCCGCAATTCCCGCATACCTAAAGGACAAGGGTCTTTATGATGGCTCGCCTTTCATAAACGACCCAGATGCGTGTTCCATCTATCAGGAAGCCCCGTTTCAGAATACCAATCTTTGCTCGCAAGGCTTATTGTTTTTGGATTTCGCAAAAGCTTTGTGCCGCGCCGAGATGGTAAATGCCGGTATCACGGTAGGCGCATATTCTGTCAACAAAACAGGTAACTGCCTTGCTGAATGGGTCTATAACGACTGCTTTACGCTGGCATCCGCACCGTCCGCACCTACCGGCAATTCGCTTTGCCTCAGCTATGATAATACGACAGGGTATTTCGGTGCCTCTGTCGGTATGGGTTCCGTTGATGTGACAAGGGTCGGCTATGCGCCGTTCTTCTTTGCAATGTGGGGTCTGTTCCTCCAGAATATCGACGGTTTCGAGAATGCTTTCACACGGTATTGCAACACGCCTGAGCAAAACGACAAGCTTCGCCAGAAACTCGCGTGTAAGATGTCCGGTACGATTCATGATGCCATGCAGAACGGTGACCTGAATCCCGCTTCACCTTCGAATACTTCCTTGCGCCGCCTGACTGAAACGCAGGTGAGAAGTGCAAAGTTTGTTCCTTCTACCATTTATGGCACTTTCAAGGTTATGAACCTGAAAGCTACCAATCAGTCTAAGATTCCTTCTTTCAAGTCCACCAGAAAGTTTGTTGGTGCTTTCGCGGATAAGAATCGTGTTCTGTCCGAGGAAGAGAAGGGTCTTGTCCCGCAGATTGGCGACGAATATATCCTGCCTAAGGAGGTTGTTGCCGTCTGCCATCTGATTGCCGAAACTCGTGGTTCTAAGCGCCCTATGACGAATGTCATGCTGCGCGGTGACCCGTCTGTCGGCAAGACTGCCGGTGCGCGTGCAATCGCTGCTGGTTTAGGTCTGCCGTACACCTTCATTACCTGCAATGCGGGCACTGAGATGTACAACTTCATCGGCGATATGATGCCGGTCGATTCTTCTGCCACTTCTGAGAGCATCAATGCCGAGTTGTTCAAGAACCTGCCGAGCGCCACCGATATCAGCATTGACCCTGTGAACGCATACATGGCTATCACGGGCGTTTCTAAGCCGGATGCTACCGAGACTGAGTGCATGACAGAACTGTTCCGCAAGCAGCTGAGCCTCTGTGCGGATGCCTGCAAGAACGGCTTCAAGTATGTGGAGAGCCCTCTGGTTCGCGCCATCCGTAACGGTTGGGTCTGCGAGTTGCAGGAACCGTCTCTGATTACTCGTCCTGCTGTTATGCCCGGCCTGAACGGTCTGCTCGATGAGACTGGCTGCGTGGTGCTGCCGACAGGTGAGATGCTGCATCGTCATCCTGACTGTATCATCATTTCTACGCTGAACATCGACCTGGAAGGTTGCCGTCCTTTGAACCAGTCGTTCATTGACCGCCATCACATCATCATGGATATGGTCACGCCCTCTGAGGCTGTTATCGAGAGCCGTATTCGCGGCATGACCGGATGCGACGATACCGTTCCTTTGAAGCAGATGATTGCCTTCGTCAAGAAAATTGCTGAAATCTGTGCAAGGTTTGGTGCCACCGATGGTAATGTGAACTCTATGCGTTCGCTTGCCAACTGGGTGCAGGCTGGTTCCATCACTGGCAACTATGCAACTGCAGCTACCTGGACGGTCATCAGCGGTGCCACATCTGATTTGGATACCCGCGAAGAACTCGTTCGCGAGTTGGCAAACTATCAGTTCTAATCATCTCATAAAGCCTCGCTGTTCGTCAGCGGGGCTATTTTTTGTGTGGGGGAAAGAACAATATGCAACTTCGCTAAATAGGAATTTAGCGAAATGTAGGGGAGTTTATAAGACTATATCAGATTTTATAGACGATACAGCGTGCATTGCGAATACAGCTGCGGTTAACCAGCGAAATTGCGCGTTTGTAAGCGCTCGAGAACGAACAACGACATACTGACATCTCAATGCGAACAAACTGTACAACACAACTCATTCTATACGCAATGTACTGCTGCATCACCATGCGATTGGCAGTTGGTGTTACCTCCGCTGATACGCTGCTCGACCTCGGAACGATGCTGTTAACGGTCAGCACAGACTTACAGGTTCGCGATGTACTGATACCAGGCGGCTTAGTCCAGAACGGGACTGTGTCAGAGTACCAATACCATAAGACGAAACTAATCACTGCAGCTTACGAGTATCAGCTGTTTTCCTGCTGCTTCTCGGAATTCAGTGTTTTCTCAAAAACTCGCGTTCGTGTTGCTGTGAACTTCCATTATGCAACTTAGTTACAATATTCACAAAGTATCTGTTAGTAAGTCCACATTGGTCGCCAGTCCCCTACCCTTCTTGAAAAAATGTCGCACCCTTTTCGGTATTCCCTTTCACACAAAAAAAGAGACAGACGCTTTCCCAGAATCTCTGGAATCGTATCTGTCTCTTTTACTGTTTATTAGACGCTCACTCTCACAGCCACGGAAACGCGTCTCTGCGGGCTTCTCATCTGCACGAGGGTCGTTATACCCCAAAATGTCATAGGGCTTGTCTGCGCCCTTCCCTGCCCCGTCTGTGACTGAGCATTATCACTGCCACGCAATTAGTTCTCTTCTTGCGAGTTCAGGAGCGTTTAAAAGGAGTGCCAGGATTGCAAACCGATAGGTTACGATTTCTCCGCAATCCATAGCAATACGGATATCCTGCGCATACACGACTTCGTTGAGGGCCTTAATCTCATCGTCTGTCAGATAGAAGGAAATCTGCTTGTTGTTGGCTACCTTCGTACCGCGTTTGCGAGCCTGGTCCGGCATATACGCAATGACTTCCTTGGCATTCGGGAGAACATAGACGGGGTCACTCCCCTCCCCTGCTGTTTCGTATTCCTCGAACTCAGAAGAATCTCGGGTTATGATATGCCCCTTCCCTGCCCTTCTCACTTTTTCGATTTCCTCACGCAGGACCCGGTTCGCAATAGTGCCAACGCGCAATCCCTCATAGATTGCCTGTAACTCGAAGCATTCGGTGATTTCGGGTCGAAAGCGAACGAGGATTCTTGTCTTGTCGTTTTCCATCGATGCGCCCCGCCTTACTCGATAGACTCAATCTTCTCTTTGAGTTTCGTTGCGATATCAATGACCTCGTTCAGAGCCGCGATGTCAGCTTCACGGGATTCCTTAGAAACGCCACGAAGAGCCTTGACGAAGTTCCTGCTGGTATATGCCTGTTGCAGTTTCTTCACCATGCGCGGAGTAGCTTTCTGGATGATGCTGGTATTATTCTCGGCAACATCCCGTTCCTTCTTCACCAAATCCCGAGCAGCCTCTCTCTGACCGGCATGCTCGATGGCTGCTACTTCTTCGGCAGAGCTGGACTCTTTTGCCTTGCCGTATTCCTCTGCCTTTGCTTTCAGGTCATTGATGTTTTCATCAAAATACTGCAAAGCCTTCTCGTAGGCAGCATCGTAGTCCTTTGTTGTCCCCTGCCGCTGTACATCAAACAGGTATTCACGGAAAGTGTCGTGCAGGGTATCTCGCATCACTTCGATGTGGTTCTTCCCTGCTCCCTCGGAGTCATCACCATAGCAGTTTATGTTACTTAATGCAACAAAGCGTTTGGCAATCTCTTCCTGCTTATCGTCCTCAAAGCGCAGATAAGTCTCACACTCGCTACGGGTCAGAATTTTCGCGTTAAGAAGCTCCTTCAAAGCACCTTTCAGCTTATCCTCGATACGGGCATCACGCTCGATGGTACGAGGATTAACGGAACTCACGGTCTTGGTTGCACCGAGAGCCTCTTCCCTGCTCATATTGTAAGGAGCCTGCTGCAGACAGTTGATAAATTCTGCGATAGCCTGACGGCGAACGGCCTCATCACCGAAACCGCCGCGAACTTGGAGGTTCGCACTGTAGAGAAGTACTTTCTTCTCATTTGCGGTAAGAGGCGTGGTAATCACATTGCAGTTGCGAACCACATTCCAGGAGGAATCACCCTGAGCTTCCAGATATTTTAGAGCACGGAAACGGCGTTCACCGGAAAGAAGGACATAGACCTCTCTCCCCTCTTCCTCGGTCGGGAAGACTACGAGGTTGTGCATCAGACCGTTGCGCTTGATATCTTCTGACAGGATTCGGATATCATCTTCCTCGTCCAGATTACGGAAAATCTCGTTATCGGGGTTCGTGCGGATATTCGAGAGAGCGATATCCTTGTTTGCGTACTCGACCTTATGCTGTGCCGAGAAAAGTGAGTTATAGAAAGCACCAGCGTCGTTGCTATTTACCTGTTTCAGAGCATTGATGTCCGGAAGCTTCGGCGTTGCCTTCGTCCCCTTCTTCTTTGTTAGAGCCATCTTATTTCACCTCCAGCTTCGCAAGACGCTCTTTGAGTTCTTTGTATGCCTGCTTATAAGCAATGGATACTGGCTGCTTAGCAGCGGAGAAGCATACCGGCTGGTGGTTGGTGACAGCCATACCGACAGAAAGGCTATGGGGAATCTCAGACTTAAACAGAGAGGAGCCCAAAACCTCCTGGCACTGCGCACGAATCAGACGAGTCGCAGCAGCCTTTTTCATGACAGAAGTAAGCAGCACCCCTACCCCCTTCAGACGGCTTCCCGGCGTATTGCACAGCTCGTTGCAGAGCGCAAAGGTACGGAAAGCGGATTCCTGAGAGTTTGCTTCACACATGGTAGGAATCAAAACATAATCCGCCGCGTTGATAGCATTTGTCAAAAGCAGAGAGTCGCGGGTCGGCTGGGTATCAATGAGGATATAATCGTACTCATCGCGGACCTGACTCAGGAAATAGTACAGGAAATCAGCAATGCTGGCAATCTGCTTAGAACTGTCCTTCTTTGCAATGATGGTAGCGTCCTCAAACAGTTCTGGCATTCTCTGGTTGATGCGAGGTGTCTGAGAACTGGCAGGAATCATCTGGACATTATCGCCGTATTCCGTCTCCGTGATATAATCCTTAGTATTGGTATAACGGAAACCCGTGAACATGTCATACAGAGCCTTGCCGTCATACATGCCGCCAGCAATCTCGCCCTGACCGTCACTCAGCGCACTGGTCAGGTTGCCCTGCGGGTCGGTGTCGATGCAGAGAACTCTCTTGTCGTCCTCCCCCATCAGATATGCCAAGTTGGAGGCTGTGACGGTTTTTCCCGTGCCGCCTTTCTCGATGGCGATTGTGATAATCTTTGCAGCCATTTCATTTACCTCGTTTTGCGTAAGACTTGCGTACATGTTGCTGTGATTCACACTTCTATGTTTCCGTTCTGAACGCAGTAGTGTCAAAGACTCCGGTCTGTGTTGCTGTAAATCCGCAGAAAGCTGTTTTCAGCTGTCTCTCCCCTCTTGCGACTTGCGTACATGTTGCTGTGCGCTAAAATTTCAGCAAAAAGCCATCAAGGAGAAAACTCTGGGATAAAATGCGACAACACTCAATGTCTTAATTATAACATGCAAAGAAGTAAAGTCAACACGATTCCTGCCGATTTGAAATATTAAATTTGCGACAAGAAATCTCAAAGACTTGCGTTCGTGTTGCTGTGATTTATTTTTTGCAAAAGAAATAGCCCGCCAATCGGCGGGCTATCATCATACATCATCGAACATTGCGAGGTAATTTGTCTTGGGTGCTGTGCCGGATTCGAGTGCTGCGAGGCTTTGCTCGCCGAAAGCAATCGTTGCGGCGGAGTTCTCTACAAGGTCGTTGAAAATCACCTTACGGTAATAGTGAGCGCTCTTAGTTCCCCCGTCCGCTTCCAGCATATGCTTGTACTTCGAGCAGATTCCGAAAGCCCAAGTCTTCAAACCGTTGTTGTCTTTGATAATTCGGTTCAGCGCGGCAAGGGCTTCTTCTGCCTGGTCCTGACTCTTGGTATTGGTCAGGATTCGCCCGAGAATCGTAAAGACATCGTTGAAGATATTTCGTTCCTTAGCGGACAATTTCTCTTCGTAATCCTGATACTGTGCTTTTGCCTTTACTTCGTTTCGGGCAAGGCGGTAACTCATACCGAGCACAGAATCAGACAACGGCAGATTGTACTGTTCGAGTGTCTCATCGCTTACTACGCGACGTGCTTTGCGAGGTTTTCTGGCAACCTCGCTCTCAAAGTTCTGATGCTCTTCGTGGAAGGCTCTGACCTTCTTCATCTCTTCAGCGTTTTTATACTTGATGAAGATATAGAGGTACTCGTATTTGCGAACGCCGCGTTTTCTTACAGGTACATAGTCGAACCAGAGGTCCGTCATCTCATTGATTTCGTTCTTGACGGGAGCCAGAACATTCTTCTCGAAATCAGAGAACACCTTGTATTTCTCAGCGACTGTCTTTTCACGGCTGAACTTCGGTTCGCTGCTTGCATCGTTCTTCGTTTTTTTGCGGTTCTGGCTTCTATTGATTTCATCCTTGGACGGCATTGAGAGCATTCCCTTAAACTCCTCAATGTCGAACATCTTGTACTTGTAACCAACGAGTTCGCTGCGTTTGTCCGGGAACTTGCGCAAGATTTCCTCGGTTACCGGCTCGAAAATCAAACCATTATTATACGAGTAATCTCGATTGCCGTTATCGTAGGAAAGGATAATCTCGTAAATACGCATTGAATAGGTGCTCTGCATCATCAGAAGATATTCGATGCTATAGGAAGTATAGTTGCTGGTCAGCTGCGCAATGTCCCGCCAGATATCCGGATTGAAGCGCATCTTAATAGTCTTTTCCTTAAAGTTTACAATAGAACCCTTGCTGACCCAAGAAACCGACTTGATGGCGTCCGGACCATCCGGCACCCAGAAGGTCCGGTTCTCGAGGTTCTCAACCGTTTGCTGCAGATGCGGACGGTATCCGGTGCGCATCATATTAACGCCCGTCAGCTTCGAGAATTCCTGAAATGTGATGGTATAGTATTTCGATGCATCCAAATCGCTCTTCTGGTCGATTTTAGAGAGCAGCATAAAAAGAATCTTCTGCTCATTACGCGGCAAAGAATACTTCGTCTTCTGAATCAGTTCATTGCTCTTCGTGATGTAGGAGCCGAACGGTGGTTTAGTCGAATCCTGTCGCAGCAGCGCTCTGGTCTTTGCAGAAGCCTCTTCCTGGCTCATGACCTCGCCGACAACGACTTCGGTATCCTCGTTCTGTATGATATTATCATCAGTTTTCTTCATGGTATCGCTAGAGACAGCGTTTTCAGCAGCCTCGGCCTTTCTACAAGAATATGGTCCGCTTCCTACTTGTGATGTGCTATTCTGTGAAATGGTTACACTTATGACATTTTAAATCATTTTACACTATATGTCAGGAAAAGTCAACGGAGATAGTTTAGACAGAGATTTTTTTCTCTTATTTTTCTAGCTAAGAAATTATTAGATTATTCTCTTATAGCTTATATTTTATTTATTAAGTAGAAACGGAGGTTATTTTGCTTTTCGACAGAGATTGTTTTGCATTACGGAAGAGATTCTTTTGCGTTTCAACAGAGGTTGTTTGTCAGATAAAAGGAGGTTCTTTTTTCAAAATCTTAGAAAAGAACCTCTGTTTACGCGAAAGAAACCTCCGTTTGGGCGTTTAGGTAGGCAAGTGCCGTGATAGGGGAGGGTCTTGACCAGCAGGGAAGCTCTCATCCTGAGAGAATAACAGGAAAGATGCAGCAGAACAGGACTGTTATGTAGCTCTATTATACGAGATGAGTACTGAAATGACAAGAAAGCAGGGGAGAGAGCTGGAATTTCAGAAAAATCGCGTTAATTATCGCTGGCAAGGTAACGCCCGTTCCGATTCAGATGCCGCCTAAAAGGAAAATCGTAACAGGTAGCCTAGAAAATTTGTCGCGTAAAGAACCTCCGGTTTAAGGAAGCGTGCGTGCTTTCTCCGTTCTGGAATTTGTCGCGTTAAAAACCTCGGGTTAAATGCTGCCATCAGGACCCGGTGCTGGCTCTGAAAAGCGATGCGTTTTGGTAGTGGCTGAAATTTGTCGCGTTAATTATCTCTGGTTTGGGATATGCCTGTGTATCATTTGTTCTCAGAAAATTATCGCGTTAATAATCTCGTGGTCTACGTTGAGAACCGACAGCATCAGCCAGACAGACCAGAAGGTATGGCGTGTAAACAATCTCCGTTTTGAGGACAGCGGGGGAGTGGTATCAACGATAGCTGATGATGGCCTGACCTACATGAACGAGCCAGCGATAGACCAGCTTGATGCACGCTTAAAAATAATCGCGATAGCAATACAAGAAATCTCTGTTTACAGTGATGTCATGTACATAACATGTTCAGTCTGTAGAAATTATGCTTCAAATAACAATGTGTATAAGAAATTTTGCGTTATTTGTGATGTAGAAACCTCTTGATGCCTGATTTCTAAAACCGATTTGTATAATAATAACGAGATATAACTATCTGTATATATTATTCACTTAAAAACAAGAATACGAAAAGAGGTAAAAAGAGTTTTTTATCGAGAAAAATTCATAATGCACACACTTGATAAAAAGAACGGTAATGCGTTCATTATAAAACGAGATTAGCGCAGCAACGCTGCTTATTGCGGAGAAGAATAACGCGATTTTTTCGAGTATTACAAGAAGTATTTGCAGAAATGTGCTGAGTATTCCAACAAATTCATTGAAAATCCTTTGGCTTTCAGGCAAGGGTGCAAGAAAACAGGTTGAATTACTGTCCCATCTGTATATTTCAATACATGCTATACAATCTGGATTGATATTTGATAATAATTGTCGCGTTAAGTATCTCTGTTTATCCATGTAATGCAGCAGCAGAATGGGCGTCCTTACTCGCAACAGAGGTTTGCGCATCCGGGAAAAAGCAGGAAGAAAGCCATCGACTTGCGAACGCCTGAAAATTATCGCGTTAATTATCTCTGCTATCTTGATGCCAAAGGGGAGTCCTGTAAAGAAGAGAAACTTCAAAAATCGCGAAAAGAAACTCCCTTTATGGAATCAATGAGGATAGCTGCCGGAAAACAGCAGGGAAGGGACTAGCCAAAAAGTCGCGTTAAATATCTCGGGTTAGTGCAGCCGTAGCAAACCATTCTGCAAATTTGTCACGTTAAAAACCTCGGGTATCGGTTAGGTGTGATGTCTTCTTGCAGCGGAGAAGGGGACTGGAAGGTAAAATTATCGCGTTAATAATCTCAGGGTAGTGTGCTTGTAATCGTCCAGAACGAAAAACTGGATAGGGCAGGCATCAGAATTATCGCGTTAAGTATCTCCGTTTACCGGAAAAGTATCTTGAAAATAATCGCGTTAATTATCTCTGGTTGAGTGCATGGCTGATGTAAAGGTTTGCCATAGAATTCTAGGCACTATAACAACAAAGACTATAGCAACAAAGTAAATAAAGATAATGCTTTATAGCAACAAGTACCGAAGTCTTGTCGAAAAGTGAAACCATTGTCGCGAGGTAAGCCAAAATATGTACAAACTAAGAACAAACGGCAATCATGGTTGTACTGAATACACATTCATGGTAAAATATAAGATGAAAAGAAAATGTAGTCGAAATGGTAATTTGAGATGCAGCTGACAGAGAAGTGGCTAAAAGAGACGCTGGAAAGGAACCCGCAGTTAAAAGTCAAGGTACAGGGCGGGCAAAACAGCGAGCTCGAACAGCCGGAAGAAGTAGAGAAACCGAAAACTAAATACGGAAACCATCGGGTGTATCTGTATGAGGATGAATATGTCTCGGGAGACAAGTACATCTCAGGGCACGGCAAGCTGGTAGCGGTATTTGATTCCACGAAAGAGTATTGCCGATGGCTAGATTTACAGCTGATGGAAAAAGCCGGGACAATCTCGAATTTGGAACGTCAGAAAGAACTCGTCATCCAAGACGCATTCATGTATGAGAAAAAGCGCGTACAGCGAATCGTGTACAAGGCAGACTTCTGTTATCTGGATGCGCAGGGCAAAACGATAGTCGAAGATGTGAAAGGCTTCGATTCAAAGTCCGGCAAGTACATGCAGACTGAGGCGTTTCGGTTGAAGTGGAAGCTCCTGAAAGCAAAGTATCCAGAATACCATTTCGTGTTAGTGTAGAGTGAGAGTCATGGTCCAGAATTTAGAAAATCAGAATACGCAGGATGTTCTTCCGTTCAAGGGGAAAATCACAACGGTCATCTTCTATGAGCCGGAGACAGGATTTGCTATCTTTAAAATCCGACAAGAAGGGGAGACTAAAAGTAGCACTGCGAAAGGGTATGTACCGAATCCGGTTGCAGGTGCGAAAATCTTCTATAACGGGACTTGGAAAGAAGACCAGAAATTCGGCGGGTATTATATCGCAATCAGTAACTCGAAAATCGACTATGCTGGCGGTGGTAAAGACGCCATCATAGAACTTCTGTCCAGCGACTTCGTACCGGGTGTAGGACCTACGGTTGCAAAGAAAATCGTTGACCTTTTTGGAAAAGATGCATTGAGGGTGATTGAGCGTGAACCGGAACGGCTGAAAGAAATCTCCGGTATCGGTGTCAAGAGTGCAGACAAGATTCACGAAGGGTATATGCACATCGCCAATGACCAGCAACTGATTGCGCTCCTGTTGCCGTATCTCTCAATACAGAAAATCAACTCCGTTATCAAGAAATTCGGCACCGGGAAGATGGCTCTTGAAGAAATCAAGGAGAATCCGTATGTCCTGTACCAGAAATTCTCAGGTATCGGATTTGCTACGGCAGATAAAGTCGCGCTGGGCGGTTGTCAGATTGCGCGTGACGATATCCGGCGTGTGACGGCAATTCTCCTCTATGCTCTTGAAACGCAAGCGCAGATGGCAGGCAATACCTTTATCTGGGTAGATGACATGTACCGTGTCGTCAAAGAAACGATGCGGAATGTCCTGCATGAAGTTGCGTTCCCTGACGAAGTGATACGGAAAGCAGCCACGATAGCAAGAGAAGACGGTCTGGTCGTTGTGCAGGGGTCTAAGCCTACGGACGGCAGAAAACCGATGTTCTGCATGTATCTGTACAAATACTGGTTCTATGAGTGTGACATCGCGTATCTCTGTACGATGATTCACACGAACTCGAACTCTACCTACGGTCTGGTGGACAGTCAGGATGTGGATGATGCCATTGAAATTATCGAGGCGGAGGATGGGTTCTCGCTGGACGATACGCAGAAAAACGCGGTTCGGACAGTGTTCGGCTCTGATATCAAGAATGTGACCGTAATTACCGGCGGTCCCGGCAGCGGTAAGACGACCATCATCAAGACCATTATCAAAACATGGCAGATTGCAAGAGGGTTGAGATACAACGAGGATAGCATGTTGCTTTGTGCGCCTACGGGTCGTGCCTCTGCTCGAATGAGAGAAGCTACGGAGCATCCCGCATCCACGATTCAGTCGGCATATTATTCCATGCACGGGGACTGTGAAGCAAGCATCATTGTGGTGGATGAGTTCTCGATGTGCAATCTGGAAACGGCGCACATGGTATTTGAACTCGCTTCACACGGCTGCAAACTCGTTATTGTAGGTGACCCGGACCAGCTTCCTGCCATCGGTGCCGGTAATGTGCTGCGTGACCTTATCCAGAGCGGAGTCGTTAATGTATGTAAGCTGTCTTCCTGCCACCGCAATGTGGGGTCTATTGTAGAGAACGCTATTCATATCAATACCGGTGAAACAACAGAGACCTTCAAGCAGGATGAGCAGTTTGCATTGATTCCTGCAAAGGGTAAAGAGATGCGGAACATTGCATTGAGCAACTATTTCGCGTATGTAGAGAAGTACGGCGAACAGGTCACGGAAAAGAACGCCGATACCGCAGAGGTATATGAGGAAGGTATCAAGCAGGTATGTCTTCTGACTCCGACGAAGAAAAAAGGATGCGGGTCACTTTCGGCAACTGATATGAACCTTCTGATTCGTGATGAACTCAATCCCGCCACCGATGCGAACAGCTGGTTCTTCTCCAATTTCAAGAAGAAGGCTAAACCTGAACAGGGATTCGAGTACCGGCTCGGCGACCGCGTGATGCTCTGCAAGAACCACAAGAACAGCTTCGTCAACGGTGATATGGGTTTCATCGTCGATTATCAGGAAAAGGCGCTTGACCCGAATACAAGCGGTACAATTCACCACGCTTATACAATTCGTTTTGATAACCCGTGCGATGTAGAGGGGCGCGTCTATACGATGCTGGTAAGCAGAAAGACTTTACAGTCGGAATTCTCGCTCGCATACGCTATGACGGTGCATAAATCTCAGGGCTCTGAGTTTAAGGCTGTCGTGATTGGTTTGGAAAAAAGCTGGTCACGGCTATTACAGAGAAACCTTTTATATACTGCTGTTACGAGAGCCAAGAAGGAATGCAGGATTATCGGTGAGATGAAGACAGTCGATGAGGCTATTCTCACGAACGACATCGAGTACCGCAATACTCTGCTGGAAAGCAGACTCACGCATTTCGACAGAGAACGGTATGAGACCATTCATAGACGGAATGTAGAGGACAATGACTCTGATTGGAGGGACGATGATGACTGAGACTATGCAGTTGACAGATATCGGAATTACGCCGCGTAAAGCATCTCAGTTTGCTGCGAAAGGTATCTGTACTGTACGGGACCTGCTCATGTTCTATCCTACCAAATACCTTGATTTCAGAAACCCTATCAGCCTCGCGGATGGAAAGCAGTATGCGGGACAGCATGTAGCGGTCAGGGGACAGGTAGTTAGTACCAGAGTCATCAACGGAAAGCACTTCATGCTCCGTCTCTCGGACGGCAACAATTTTTGCTCGGTGTTCTGGTTCAATCAGTCGTATCGTGCCAGACAGTTTAGCGTAGGACAGATGCTGGCAGTAGGCGGTATCGCAAGCTGGAGCGATGAGTATAAGAGTATGACGATATCGACTCCGGATTTCGTGTCGTGCGATTTGCAGACAGCGTTTTGCATCAAGCCGATATACCGGAAAATCAAGGGAATGTCGGACGAATATCTTCTGGATGCGATTGCACTGGCATTACCCTATATCCGTAAATGTGTCTCGGACCCTCTTACTGAAGAGCAGAGAAACGCGCTGAGAGTTCCGGAACTTGCCCGTTGTGTGCGGATGGCACATGCGCCGCAGGACGAGACCGATATCATGCTTTCAAGACGCCGCCGAGCCGTGGATGTATTGTATCCGTTCTGCTACGGTCTGGAAGTAAAGAAGGCAGAAGCTGCAAAAGTATCTCCGTTTAGAATCAAAGACGCAGCGGCTGTCGTCAAGAAAGCCAAGAACGAATTGCCGTTTGCACTGACGGAAGACCAGAATAAGGCAGTGCGTCATGTTCTGGAAGAGATGCAGCTGGGAAACCGTGTGGATGCTCTCGTTCAGGGTGATGTCGGTTGCGGCAAAACTGTCGTAGCGCAAATCGCAGCACTCGGTATGGCTATGAACGGATATCAGTGTGCTGTAATGTGTCCGACGCTTGTACTAGCCGGACAGCATTATGATGATTTTACGAATTTCCTCGCAAAGTTCGGGTACACTACCGTGTTCCTGCACGGTGGTATGAAAGTCCGGGAAGAGAAGGCAGCGCTTGCGAAAATCTCTTCGGGCGAGGCAAATGTTGTGGTAGGTACACATTCTATCTTTTCCGATAAGGTCAAGTTTAAGAAACTGGGTCTTACGATTGTGGACGAGGAACACCGATTCGGCGTAGAGCAGCGTGAGGGTCTCAAACAGAAGGCAAAGGAAGGCGTTCATAATATCAGTATGAGCGCTACACCTATCCCGCGAACACTGGCAACTACGCTGTACGGGGAAGGCACTGAAATCGTCAACATCCATACGATGCCTGCCGGGCGCAAACCCGTTAAGACTATCGTCTGGTCGAATGAGAATACCTGCATGGAATCCGTATATAAGCAAATCAAGCAAGGGCATCAGTGTTATGTTATCTGCCCGCTGATTGAGGATTCCGACTCCGATACTTTGGCGGGCGTAGAGTCGGTCGAAACGACCGCACAGAATCTTAAAGCCTGGTTCGCAAAGTATCCCGGCGTTCGCATCGAGGCTATCTCCGGGGACATGAAAGCAAAAGATGTGCAGGCTGGTATTGATAAGTTCGCGGCAGGCAGCGCCGATATCCTGATTTCTACAACGATTGTAGAGGTAGGCGTCAATGTTCCGAACTCGACCGTCATCGTCATCAAGAACGCCGAGCGGTTCGGATTGGCACAGCTGCATCAGCTTCGCGGTCGTGTCGGGCGCAGCAGCTTTCAGAGTTACTGCGTGCTCCTGTCTCAGGACAAGGAAAACGAACGCCTTCAAACGATGGCAGCGACAACGGACGGCTTCAAGATTGCAGAGAAAGACCTTGAACTGCGTGGCACCGGACAGATTCTCGGAGTGAAACAGAGCGGCAAAGATATGTACATGGAAACGATGCTGAAATATCCGAAGCTGTATAAGGAAATCCGGACTCAGGCTTCTAAGGATGTTTTGCTCGCCGCGAAAAAATCTTGACCGTGCTTGCGAATGGCAGATAATAAGGATAGGACATACCATAAATTTGGCATTACCGGTTGGTGATGCCAAGTTTTTCAGGTAAAGTCATGGTTGTATTAAATACACGTTATTTATCAGAGGAATAATATGCAATTCTTTAATACGAAGAAATCGGCAGCTGATACCGCTGCGCTGGATGCCGCAGAGGAACATAAACAGAGTATCGGCGACCAGGTGATGGAAGCATTGGGTGTCGGGGATGGTGCCGAGGAACAGATGCATCCTGAGGAAAACACCGAAATCATGATGCCGAAGAAAAACCAGAGTCAGTTGGCGGCTGAGGAGATGATGAAGCAGCATGAGAGCATCTGCGTGATTTCCCCGGACGCCGTCATCAAGGGTGGTATCGAAGTGAAGGACGCCGTCATGGTAGCGGGGCGCGTGATGGGTGATATCGTGGCAACTACCGTCACCTGTGTCGGAGAGCATTGCTACATTGAGGGCAATGTGAAATGCGCCGAGTTGCAGATGCACGGCGGCAAAATCAAGGGAAACATTGAGGCAGATACGAAGGCTGTCGTCAATGGTGCCATCGAAGGCAATATCACCTGTAAGGAAGATGTGTTCGGGGAACATGCAGCGGTCATCGGTGAGTATATCCGTTGCGAGGTCCTGACTGTCGAGCCGGGTGCCAGAATCGCTGCAAAAATCGAGATGACAAAGCGCGGCGACAAGGAAGAGCGTGAGGCAGAAAAGCCTCCGGTACACTACGTTGTTCCGGTCACGGATGCCGTCAAGCCGGGTGAACACATGGATAAGCCTAAGAGCGACGATAACAAAGCAAAGCACTAAGCGGCTTTGCAACAAGAGGTAGATAACATTGAATAAGCTGAAAGCTATCTGGAAAATTGAAGAACTGCGATGGAAAATTCTCGTAACGCTTCTTCTGCTCCTGGCGTTCCGGCTCGGCTGCTGCCTTCCGGTTCCGTTCGTGTCGAATACCGCTCTGGATGCGATGTTCTCGAACAACAGTATCTTCGGGTACATGAACATGCTCTCCGGCGGTGCGCTTTCGAGAAGTGCGTTCTTTGCGCTCGGCGTGAGCCCGTATATCAACGCATCCATCATCACGCAGCTGTTGTGTGTGGCGCTTCCTAGTTGGGAAGCCTTGCAGAAGGAAACGACCGGCAAGGATAAACTGGATGAATACACGAAGCGAATCGCTCTTGCGATGGCAGTCGTGATGAGTGTCGGGTACTATTTCGTCCTCCGCAATTACGGTGCCTTGAAGTACACGGCTGGTAAGAGCGGTATCTTTGCAGCCATTGTCATCATCGCAACCTTCCTCGCCGGGTCTCAGATTTCCGTCTGGCTGGGCGGACGAATCGATGAATACGGTATCGGAAACGGTGTTTCACTTCTGATTTTTGCCGGTATCGTATCACGGTGGAGCGATATCAATTCTATCGTCACGAATGTCATCGGCAAGGTCAAGGCGGGGGAATGGCTCTATTCTCTCATTGGGATTCTGACAGCAGTCGCAATGCTCGCGGCAGTGTGGTTCGTGACCTACAGTGATGGTGCAGAGCGCAGAGTACCGGTCCAGTACGCAGCCAGAACGCAGCGGGTCCATCCGTCAGCATCCTATATCCCCATCAAGTTGCTGATGAGCGGCGTTATGCCTATCATCTTCGCTGGCGTTATCATGAGCCTTCCCGCAACGCTGGATATGTTCATTGATGCCACGAAGCATCAGAGACTGCACGCGGTATTGTCGGTGTTCACGACCGAAAGCTGGCTGTATTGCCTTCTGTATGTATTGCTGATTGCAGCGTTCAACTTCTTCTATATCGAGATTCAGTTTGATGCTGTATCGATGGCGGGAAGCCTTCGCAAGCAGGGCGGCACGATTCCCGGTATTCGTCCGGGAACGCCTACTACGGATATGCTCAATAAGGCGCTTCACCGTATGGCACTTACCGGTTCCTTCTATCTGGCAGCGATTGCTTTGACGCCTATGGTGTTCAGCGCCATGAGCGAGGTGCGGATTTCATTCGGCGGAACCAGTCTTATGATTCTGACAGGTGTGGCTCTCGAAGTTGTGAGAAGCATCGAGGGATACATGACGGTTCGGCACCATAAGGGATTTTTGGAATAAGGAGAACGGCATGAGCATTATCGAGTTTATTATCGGCCTTTTGATTCTGGTAGCGAGTCTCTTGGCAAGTACATTCTGCTACTTTGTGAAGAACGAAAAGAGTGGTGTGAATGCGGCGATTGGCGGTGCGAGTGATTTCATGGCTACGCGCCGGAATAAAGATAACGGCAAACTGAATAAGGTCGTGGCAGTATCGGCATCGGTTATTGCGGTGCTGATTCTCGCCTTGACCGTATACGGTGCTCGTTTCTAAAAAAAGGGGGGACAGTGATGGAAAAAGCTAAAGAGAAAATCAAGGTTCGGGACATTCCTGCAAAGGTCTTGAATCTGATTCATCCGTCGAATGTAACCTGGTTGAGTGGTGCCGAGACTACGAAACGGACCGGCGTGATTCTGGCTGTGGTTGCGGCAACCTCTCTGTTCATGGTAGCGGCTGATACACTGTTCGGTGCGCTGTTGAAACTGATTGTATGAGGTGTGGTATGAAAGTAAAAGTGATGATGGCGACGACTCTTGCCGCGCTGGTCATGTTGTCAGGATGCGGCTCGGCTCCAGCAGCATCGTCTGAGGTAGAGACATATTCGAGCGCAATGCAGCTGGTGACCTTGACTGATGATGAGATGCTGGCATCTATTCAGGAAGCGGCAAAGGAGTTGCAGAAAAACATCAACAAAACCGATGAGACGGCGAAAGTCGATGTAGAAGTTGATAAGGACGGCAAATGCATCGTATATGCGTCCGGACGCGATGAGAACGGCAACGCTACTACGCGGCAGGAGCTGTGCAAAGCCGATACCATCAAGGATATGTTCGAAATTTTCTATGACAATGATTGGGTTGACAGCAACGGCAATGTCAACATCAATACCGTTGGCTGATGCCGTTGTAAGGAGACTAATACCATGAAAAGAATCATTGCATGTCTGCTGACAGGGTTGCTGGCCGTCGGTATGATGGCGGGATGCAGTAAAAAGCTGACCCCGGAAGAACAGGCGGCGTCGGAAGCAGCAGTGCTGGCGCAGCAACTGCAGGAAGAGGAGACCCAGACGGGTCTTAAACGCCTTATCAGCAATAACCTCACGGAATACGAACAGCCGTTCTATGATTTCGTGGACAGTTTGCAGAAAGGTGATGCCGCTGCGGCTGCAAAAGCACTCGGCGTTCCGAATACTTTCGGGGATAAGCTGCAAAGCTGGGTCATCGTGAATAACTACGAGACCTTCCAGAAGGCCGAAATGAAATCCATCTGCCTGAACTCCGCAAAGGACGGTGCTTCTGCCGTTCTGAACATCTACATGAAATCACCCAAGGATGTCACCACCGATACGCAGCCCGATTATACGATGAATGTCGATTATGTGAATGGCGCTTGGGCACTGACACCTCCGACCGGCGTCATCAAGGACTATGAGTTCTCGGCACCTACGAACAAGGTCACCTTTGAGGGCACGGACCTTTCCTCGTATGCTGCTAAGAGCGCTGCTACGGGTGAGTGGATGGTAACACTGCCCCGGGCTCTTGACCTCGAAAGCGATTCCACCTATGTCATTACCAATGATATGGGCGACTATAACGGGCATGTCTATGATGTGACCTCTGATGGCACGGTAAAGCATATCCTGCTCGCAGACCTCGATGTTGATACGAAAGCAACATACCAGGCAAAGTTGGAAGCCGTTCTGAAAGAATCTTACCGGCTTCTGTCTATCGGGGCAGGGGAGACGGACTTCTCGAATGTCTTGCTCGATTCCAACGAAATCGCGAAATGCGTTCCGACTCCGCTGGAAAACGAGGATGATGTGACGACCGCAGAGGAAAATGCCCGCAAAAAGGCTATCGGTGCTTCTGTAACGAATGTCTCCGTGACCCCAGACGATACGCTGGAAGGGTATCCTGACGCATATACCTACCGCCTTGACGGTAACGACGGTATCGTGATGGACGTGAAAATCAAGGTAAGCACCACGAACGGCGATGCCCGTGTGAAGGCTACTATCAATATGCGTCTTATCAATGGTGCTTGGAAAGTCGTGTCGATTGATTCCAGCAAAGACATCTTTACAGAACTCTCGGTGCTGGACCCCGAATGGTGATTTCATGGCAAGATACAAGATTCGACAGGATAGAAGGAATCGAAAGCCTTTGCCGGAATGCAGATTGACTCCACAGGAATGGAATCAGTATTGGAAGCAGTTGAATTTGGCGGTCGAATCACAGGATGAAGAATGGATTTACAAGGCCAAAGCAATGGTCAAGGAACAAATCCGCTCTATCTACACGAATCGCTGCGACCGGGACGGAAAATGCGTGCTGTGCGCAGAGAAAGCTGGGTATTTTGGACTTTGCAAGAAGTGCTGGCGGTCTTTGATGAACAACGCGATACTCCGGTCACAGGGACATACAAGGGTTGAACAGCAGGAACGCAGTGAGAAACCCTGTATTGTATGCGGTGCAAGTCCAATCCTATGCCGTGGCGTGTGCAGTAAGTGCTACAGTTCGATGCGGGCACACAAGTTCACAACGCCTGAGCAGCTGCTGGAATACAAGGAAATCAAAGCGAAGCGCAAAGAACAGTAAAGGAGGGTATTTTTATGATTGGTAATGAGTTGGGCCCCGAGTTCAAGTCGTGTTTCACGAACCATAGGCGCAGTGAATACGGCGAGAATTTCACGGTTGATATGGTGAAGAAGATGTGCTATGAGGATGCGCGGCTTATTCCGTATCTTCTGAACAGCAAAGCGTTTATGAAATGGGTCAAGGATGTCAGGAAGTTCTCGGAGGGCAACAGTGTTCTTGCCGATACGATTCTCGGCATGACGGACTGCTATGCGGAATATCTGACGCGGAAGATTGGGAAAATCTGCGCCACTAAGCGTATGCAGCAGTATATCCGGACACTGAACTCCTGTCTGAAAAACTCCTTTGTACCGTTTGTGCCGAAAGTCGCCTTCAAGCCGTTCGCGGCAAAAGCCGTTGCATCGACATTCGATATCTCGTCATTCATTGTGGATGTAGATGCCGAGAAAAATTCTGCAAAAAAATCTCCGGATACTCCGAAAAAACCGCTTCTCACCGCATAAAGGGACTTGCCCGTTTGTGCGAACCCCGTACAATAGAGATTGTACGATTGATACCAGACACTCATTACCATTCATAAACCCGAAACCGGGCAGATTCTCGAAAGAGAGTCTGCCTTTTATTTTTGCGTGAAGGAGCGTAAACAATGTTCAGTGAAAATCAGAAATTCTATCTTAAACGGTTGGCAGCATTGCATGATTTCAAAAACGGACGGAAAGCGGTGTATCTGCAGCAGAAAAAGGAAAAAACGTGGGCAGCATATGATTTGCCAAACACAAGAGCGGTGGATGCGTCAGCGGGATTGCTGATGTATCACGGAAAACAGTATAAGGACCTCGAAGGTATCGTAGCGGATGTTCTTGACATCCATCAGGACGCGGGTGCTGTCATGTTCATCAACAACAGCAGAATCGCCAGTGGGTTGCCTGCGTTCGTCACCCTGGATAATGCCGAGGCCATGGGAAGTATTCCCGGGGACAAGGAACATCGTCCGATTGTGAATGTCCGGGATTACCTGACGGTATATGGCATCGACTACGATGATGTGGATGTCATGCAGCCGGAACGGGCCTGGATGACGACGGAAGTTTCCCTCGAAGTACCCGACACGGCTTACGCAGACACCAGAACGGTTTGCGTTCCGGTAGAAGAAGACAGCGAGATGGGCGCATACTATGAGGCGCTCTTGGAGGCAGGTAGGAACCTGCTCATGGAAGACCACAGGAAAATCAAGTGGGGGGATATGAGCACGGCACCGGATGTCAAAACGCTGTTTCGTATCTGGGATGAGAAGCCGAACCTGGATATGACAGTTGGATTCATGGAACTTTCAGTCCCGGAAGAAGTCATGGGTAAAGGCAAAGCAGGGGATTATATGATGTCGGTCCGTGCGTCCGGCAGCAGAAATCCTTTCGGCACGATGGAGTATAAGGCAACGGTATCGCTGTTCCGGGACTGTTTCAGAATTGGGACTTTCGACTATCCTTTCATCGACGACAATCTCAAATCTCTGACCGGCGATGCGGATGTATCGGAAAACTGGGCACGGCTGTTTGACTATGTCCGGTTCGCAAAACCTGTCGATGCTGCAAAAAATCAGCAAACCGGGCGTGTAATCGCTTGACGAGGTATGCGAACGGCATAAAATTAGAATTGTACGATAGATACCATTCACGAAAGGCATTCTATGCTCGTACAATTCACAATTTCGCTTTAAGGCGGACTTCCCATAACAGGGGAGCCCGCCTTTTTGCATTTCAAATCAGAAAAGGAGAAATTACTATGACTACGAAAGAAAAGTTTATCGAGATGGCAAAGAACATCACCCGTCCCGGTATCGAAGAGATGATGGCATGGCTGGAAACAACGGATTTCTATGAGGCACCTGCAAGTACCAAATTCCATGGCTCTCAGGCAGGTGGCTTGTGCGCACACTCTATCACCGTTGCTAAGCGGTTGGTGGAGCTTGCAAACTTCTATGTGCCCGGCAAGTACACGATGGATGAACTCATGACGGTTTCGCTGTTTCATGATGTGTGCAAGATTTCTACCTACCAAGTAGAGATGCGCAACAGAAAGAACAGTGTCGGCGCGTGGGAGCAGGTTCCGTTCTACCAGTTTGCACCGAAGGAGAGCGTGGGCGGCGACAATCACGGTTCTCTTTCCTGCCAACGTATCACGGAGCATGGTATCCGTCTCACGCAGGAGGAGTACGGCGCTGTGAACAACCACATGGGCGTCACGAATCCTGCCAATGCGAACGGTGTCTGGCAGTGCTATGAGATGTACACGCTGTCTTGGCTTCTGCATGTAGCGGATGAGGCGGCAACTGTCATCGACAAAATCTGATATCAACCAAAAGCCATCCCTGAATCATTGGGGATGGCTTTGATTTTAAAATTATAAAGGAGTAAATGTAATGAATCGTCTGGTTTATTTTGAACAGATAGCCGGAAGCGCAAGAAAATTTTACCTCATGACCGAAGATGATGGCGGCAGTACCTTTACTGCAAATTACGGCAGAATCGGCACTACGGGTAGCGTCAAGACCTATCCGATGAGTAAATGGCAGCATGTATACAACACGCGAATCCAACACGGATACACGGATAAGACCCGGGATTATCTCGCGGGGCGAACATCCATATCGCCAAAAACCAAGCCTGTAGATGGCATAAAATACAACATTACGGGTATGTGCAAAACCGTAAAACGACACCGCGTATACCGTATTGTAGCCACGAAGAATTTTGAGACAGTTGACGGGCGAATCGTCGAGAAGGGCGAACCCGGAGGCTGGATTGAAAGTGCGTTGAATCTCTCTCAGGACGGACGGTGCTGGATAGATGACGATGCTGTGGTTTTTGGGAACGGTGGTGTTACGGACAACGCTCTCGTTGCCGATGAAGTGATGTGTGAAGGCATTTTGCAGGATAACGCGATTGCTCGCGGAAAGGCTTGCATCGAGGATGGCGCAATCTGTCGTGATAATACGCTTGTCTGTGACAATGCACTTGTCAAGGAAAATGCAATCGTTATGGATAACGCTACAGTTGCAGAGGATGCGATTGTCTGTAAAAATGCTGTTATCGGTGATGATACCTATTATACTTCGAGATATTCTAAGATTTGATGAAGGAGAATGAATCATGAAGAAAAAGAAAAAGCAGATGATTGTCGTGAATGTCAGTGAGGTCAAGACCCGCTCTGGCTGGAACGGCGTCAAACCCTACACACGTGTACAGACCCCGAAAACGGTATATAGCCGCAAGGGACGCAGAAAGGAAGAAAACGCATGAGTGCTTATGATAACAAGTATTGGAGTCACCGAATTGCGCAGTTGGCTGAAAAGGTCCCGGAAACGGATGACCTCTCATTCTTTGCTTCTGAGGCGTACCGCGATTTTACGGAACAAGGTGTTAAGGACCTGATTTGCGGGACCTGCACCTATCTTCGTACGCTCGGATACGACATAACCAAGGAGCAGGAGGAAGAACGCATCAATGATATGGTCGTCATGATGAGTACGGACGAGAATATGACCGCCTGTACGAATGGGGATTCTATGATTATCGGCGTGAACAATTCGCTGGTAAAGTATTTCCCGAACCGTGAACTGCGTCATTATGCGATTCAGGGACTCCGCGTTCATGAAACCGCACATGTCCTGTTCACGGATTTCAAGACCATCGATATGTGGCTGGGTGCTCTCAACAATGGTAACTGGTGGCCGGTAGTACCCGACCACGCACAGGACCCGGACGGCGCGGAACTGACACAGGTTCTGAGCAAGAAAGAGTTCAGCAAATCCTTTGCTGCTATCGCCGGTCGACTTGAAAACGCCATTGAGGATGGATTCATCGAACGGGAAATCAAGGAAATGTACAAAGGTCTTGCAACTACGGAACTTTGCACCACCAATGATGCAATGCTTTCTATGGCAAGCACTTTCGGAGAATTCCTGAAAGCCGGGCGCAGTGCCTATTCCGCAATGTTCCAGCAGGTTTTGATGTATGCAAAGTACGACATCACAATGGTCGATGATATGCCGGAACAGTATTCCGACATTTTCGATGCGTGCATGGAAGTCGTTGACGATGTGAAGTGCGAGCGCGATGTTAAGAAACGCCTTTGCGGTGTCAATGAACTTTGCTGCATCCTGTATCCGCTGTTCAAGGAAATGCTGACAAAAAATTCTGAAAAGCAGAATCAGCAGTCGTCTGGCTCCGGTAACGGTAAGCCTGGCAACAGCGGTTTCGGTTTGCCCCAGAACTCTCAAGGACAGCAGAACGGCTCTAATGGGCAGAGTGACCCCAACCAGAACGGTAACGGCTCTCAGAACGGCTCTGGCAACGCTCAGAACAATTCCAGTAACGGGAATGAAAACGGTAACAGTGTCGGTTCTATGACCGCAGAGCAGCTCTCTGAGGCGCTGAAAGAAGCCGTCAAGCAGATTGAGCAGGCAGCAAAGAATGTTGGCGTAAACAACCTGCCTGACCGGCACAGCAAGAGCATCACGAATCAGGCAGGCAAGAACGCAGAAGCCAAGAAGCGCGAAAGCGTAAAGCAGGGCTCCGGTAACAATGCGAACGGGAACGGCAACGGAAACAGCAACAGTAACAGCATTGCCAATGCCCCCGGCGCAAATTCCGGCAAATCTGACCTGTCTGCTGCAAAATGCGATATCAAAGCTATCGAGAAGGCACGGAAACAGGAAATCGCAACGGCACAGGCAAACAATGAAGCCAACAATCAGCTGGCTCAAGAAGGCGCAAAAATCGGCAGCGAGATTGGCACGAAGATTAGTGTCCGTCGTGCAGCGGAAGTACCTCAGTCGAACATCGATACCTATAATCGGTTATCGGCAGGGCTTCTCTCGGTCACGAAAAACCTCGAACGCCGTCTGAAAACGACGATTCGTGATGAGGAAAATGACGATGCTGTCGCCGGGTTGCCGATGGGAAGTCGGGTTGAAGCGCGTCTTGCCTATCATCAGGATGGCAAGATTTTCAGCCGCAAGAATTTTCCTCGCGATAACCCGCGTCTGGCTGTCGGATACCTCTGCGATGAGTCCGGCTCGATGTCCGATAAAGCGATTGCCGCTTCGGTTCGCACTGCTATCATCTTGCAGGATTTGTGTGAGCGGATGGAACTGCCCTGTTATATCTGCGGGTTCACTACCGGTGGATATTCGGGGAGTGTTGATATCATTACCTATGTTGACAAGAATGTGGACGGTAAGGACAAGTATCGCACGACCGGCATGGCTAGTCGTGGCGGTACTCCTACGGTTCCGGCTATGAAGTACATGGGTAAGAAGCTTATGAAGGATTCCACCGAGAAGAAGATTCTGATTGTCAGCACTGACGGCTGCTCTGGACGAGGTTACGGCGAAACGGTTCGTGATGTCATCAAGAAATTGCAGCATGATGGTGTTATGGTTATCGGAGCCGGTATCGGTGATTCGAAGCCCAGAATCCAAGAGGAATTCGGCAGCAACTTCCTTGATATCAGCAATCTGGACGCGATGCCCAAAATCCTTTGCAATATCGTGAAGAAAAATCTCGTATAAGTCCTTTGTACCGTCTGCCTTTTGGCAAGCGGTACTTTTTGTTTTCGTATTTGCGTTTTTTTGCGAATGACATAGAATGATACTTGTTCGATATTGACATGTAGGAAGAAGATGCTGCCAAGATTTTCAACAAAATTCTGGCAGATATATGCCGTCCACTGTTCGGTGGGCGGCTTTTCTTGTTTGCGGATTCTTTGGGTTTTTCACTTGCATATTCGTGCGAACGGCATAGAATTGGTATTGTACGATAGATAACATTCCATATCGAAAGGGCTCTTTGCCTTTCGTACATTCACAATTTCGCTTGAAGAGCGGACTTCCTATATCGTAGGAGGCCCGCTCTTTTTGCGTCTCAACACAAAAAGGAGTAAGTATAATGACTGAAAACACAAAACAGGAGGCGGCTCTCCGCAGCAAATCTCTGAGCGTTCTTGCCAACATCAATGCGGTGGAAGGTTTTGACCCGCATATGGTGACGGCGTGCTATCAGGATACGGAAGGCAATGGCCGGATGTATCTGCAGGCAGAGTTCTCGATGCTCTGGTTCCGCCTGAAATATCCCAACGGTCGCCTGGAACAGGTCCTGAGCCGCATGAACGACCAGATGGCAACGGTCGAGGGTCGTGTCTATGACAATGACGGCAATCTTCTGGCGAATGCTTTTGTGACCCGCTATCGTGGCGAGGAGCAGTTTGGTAAGGACTATGTCCAGAACGCCGGAACTGCCGCAATCCGTAAGGCACTCGGTAACTGTGGGTTCGGAACTCCTGCTGATGCTGTTTACATCGAGGGTGTTACACCCTTGTTCAAGGCAGCAGAGGACGAAGATGTGCCGGTCGATGCCGGTGTTCAGACTCGTATCCCTATCCCGCCCGTCCCGAAAGAGTATCAGCAGAACGCAGAACCTGCACCTGCAGCACCTAAGCGCGGCAGAAAGCCCGCTGCAAAGCCTGCACCTGCACCGGCTCCCGTTCCTACCCCTGCACCTGTACCCGAACCTGTACCTGTGAAAGAGAAAGCGAAAGCAGCACCCGCACCTGCGCCCGTCGCAGCACCGGCCCCTGCAGCAACTCCTGCTCCGAACCCGATTCCTATTCCTCCGGCTCCGAAACCCGCTCCTGTGGGTATTCCCAAGACCATGGAGGAGGCTGAGAATTTCGTGATTCCGTTTGGAGCATTCCACGGAATGACGATGAAGGATACGCTGGCAAAAGACGGTGGCGCTCGGGTCATCAACTACATCAAGGACAGTCCGCGCTTTGCCGGTCAGCCGATTCAGGTGGCCGCGCAGATGTTCGCGGGTCAGCATGCGGGTGAAAACGGGCTGTAAAGCCTATACCCGAACAATCACATCATGAAAGGGGGAGTCCCTTGTGTCGTGGAATTTTTCCATGGAAACAGTTCTGGACCTTGTAGGTGCCAAGACTCGCGGAAAAGTTACACGCGCCGGGGAAATAGAAGTGCAGTGTCCGCACGGTGTTTGCGGGCATAAGAAACAACCTATTTACTTCAGCGTGAACCTAGCCAAAGGACAGTATAACTGTTTTCATTGCTGCAGCGGTTGCCCATACAGCGGCGGCATGATTGACCTCTATTGCATGTTTACGGGTCTTGACCCGAACAACAAGAAGGAGGTCAAGAAGGCTTTTGCTCAGGCTTTGGATGGAACAGTTGTCAAGGTACGCGAGACGACCGTTACGAAACGTGAACTCGCACCCGTTCTGGAAGCTAAACCGGATGAGGAACTCGATAAGGTATACAGAGCCGTTCTGAACGAACTGACCCTTAAACCTGAACACAGAGAAAACCTCAAAAAGCGAGGCTTGTCGGACGAGATGATTGACAAGTGTTTATATCGTTCTATGCCGGAGCGATGGTCGAGCGTTTTCGCTGCTCTCAAGAAGAAAGGCATCTCCTTTAAGGGTGTGCCGGGATTCTATGAGAAGAACGGAAAAGCATTTGCCGCCTGTTCTAAGCCCGGATTCTTCATTCCGTATTTCAATTCCCGTAATGAAATCGTTGGGATGCAGATACGGTTTGATAAAGGAGATAAGAGGTATCTCTGGTTCTCATCGTCAGGCTACGATAATGGGTGCAGTGCAAGAAACATTGCTAGTTACGGGATTCCTTCGGTAATGCCGAAATGTGATGGAACCAAAACGGTCTATATCACGGAAGGCGCGTTAAAGGCGCATATCGCCTGTGTTTTGAGTGGTAATCATAACCCTTACATCGCATTGGCTGGTGTGAATTGTTTCAATCAGTGGGAAGAGACCTGCGTGTATCTGAAAAGCGCAGGCGTCACTCATGTGATTGATGCTTTTGATTCCGACAGGGAAAGTAACGAGCATGTTCGCAATGCACTGAAGAAGCTGTATGCGATTGCTGCTCGATACGGAATTTCCATGACACGCTTCAACTGGGGAACGACATATAAGGGTGTGGATGACTATTACCTTGCGGTATCGCGAGGTGAGGTCTTCCTACCCTTTGTTCCCAAGAAAAAGCCGGATGAGGAAGCACCGAAACCCGTTACTAAATTTGTTCCATTTATTCCAAAAACTGCATAAAAGGAGAAGACTATGGCTATCAATAACAATACCAACAACAAAATCGAGGAAGATAACATCATCTTTGCGGTACAGGGAGCCAAAAGTTTCCTGAAATGCAAGATGGACTGGGTCGGTATCGGTAAACTTCATGTCTCGTTTGTCTCGCACACGGGTCTTGAAAACGGCTGCAAGCAGCTGGGTCATATCGAAGCGGCACTGCCGTTTGATGGTGAAGACGGAGCGCTTGCACTGGGTAAGATGATTCTCAGAGGTGACCTTGACAAGGGTCGCGCCCGCTCCATCAAGAAGGCAAAGGAAACGGGAGCCAAGTTCCCGGAACCGGTATTCACCTATAACGGAGGCAGCGAAGCGAAAGCGGACCGCCCCGTTATGTGGCGTCAGGTTTCGATTGCGCCCGGCGCGAAGAGCGATTTCGTGTTTCAGGTGACGGAAGCCGAGGGCGAGAAGAATGTTCGCGGCGGTTACCAGAAAAAGGCCGGCGCGGAGGTCAAGCGCATCTCGGTGGGTGTCAGCAGCAGGAAACTGCTGGAATATGCCTCGAAAATCGAAGCATATTATCAGGATTACCTTGCAAACCCTGAACGGTATGCGGGGTATTGGGAGAAGAATGCACAGGTTCCTGCTCCGGCAGCTACTTCTGCGCTTCCGACTCAGGTTCCTGTTGCTGTGACTGCACCTGCTCCCGCTCCTGCTCCTGCTCTGGCGGCTGTCGTGTATCCTGATTTCGGGTATACGGTGTATGATTCCGCATGCAGCGGCATGGAGATGACCTATCTGCCCGAAAAAGCCCTTGAAGCATTGCAACGCAAAATCAAGGAGATGAAGACGAGCGGCTGGTCGCGCCGTGACAACACGGACTACGACAAAGCAAAGAACAATATCCTGGCAGGGTCCAGGGGGTTCTTCGTCGTGAATCTGTATAAGGGTGATGAATCCATGCAGATTTATGTCAACACCTGCCCGACCATCCAGTAATCTCAATAGTAGGCAGCATCCATTTGGGTGCTGCCTTTTTTCATGCCGACATTGCGTAAATGTGCGAATGGCATAGAATCAAATTTGAAGACATTTGTAAAGGGGGCGATAGTATGTCTTCCGTCAATGATGCTGTCAACAGCATTACTAATCTGTTCGAATCCGGCGATATCCAGCTCGTAGTCGATATCGCGCTGATTGCTATGGTAGTCTGGTTTGTGATTCGCGGTGTAAATCGATTGTTTGAGACGCTGGTTTTTGGTGGTATCACGGTATATGCCGTGTATCATATCCTGCAATATCTCGGTATTGAGGTGGATTACCAGAACCTGCTGTCACAGCTGTCGTATTACCTGCAGCAACTGATAACCTATGTCAACAACTGTTTACCGAGGTGAAACTGATTTGGAAAACAATAACAATGTGCAAAAGCACACCGGAAAAGTAAAGAAATTCTTGCAGGAATGGGCGTTCCCGCTCGTCTGCTTTGTTGCTGTATGGATTCTTGTAAAGGTCGTGTTCCCGACCGCCATCATCCCTACGGCATCAATGTATCCAACTCTGCCCTCACCGTGTTTCTCGTTCAGTACGAGAGCAGCATATTGGGAGAATGACCCTGAACGCGGTGATATCGTTCTTTTCAAGCGGGATATACCGGATTCAAAGGTCTACGCCAAGCGAATCGTAGGTTTGCCGGGCGATACCATAGAAATCAAACACGGCGTTACTTATATCAACGGGGAAGCGCTCGAGGAGAAGTATCTGAGAGAGACTCCGGATGATGAGGATTTTGGACCCTTTAATGTTCCAGAAGACTCCTATTTCATGATGGGCGATAACAGAAACAACTCCTACGATTCGAGGTACTGGGACGAGCATTTCGTGCCGAGGAAAAGCATCATATCGAAGGTGAATTTCAGTGTCCCGTTAGCGCCGCACAAGGATGAAAATGACATCGAACAGCAGAAAGGATAATAAATATTATGGCTACGAAAAATAGCAAGAACAAGGCAGGGAAGAACAACATTCTGAAAAATCCCGTCGTCATCGTTTTGGCGTTTATCGCTATGACGGCGCTTATCCTCGCGTCGAGTTTTTGCACCGCGCAGAAGAATAAGGTAGATATCACGCAAATCGTTCTGAACGGAAACATTCAGCTGGCGGTCGGTGAGAATCAGGCGGTGGGATTCAATGTGGCGACTCCGAAAGTCATGGACAATGACCTTGTCGTGAATGCAGTCAACAAACTGGACTTGGTCTGGACAGTTGAAGATGAGAAGGTTGCGACTTACGATGAGGATGCTGGTACGATTTGCGGTGTATCTGAGGGCACGACTTCTCTTTCGGTATCTACGAAGGACGGGAAACTTTCAGATACCTGCCTTGTGACCGTTACGCCGAAGACAGACGCTACACCGGAAACCGCAGAAAAATAAAAAGAGACTTGCACAAATGTGCGAGTTGCATAGAATGAAAGATGTACGATAGATAACATTCACACGGAAAGAAAAATATCTTTCGTACAACAATTCATAGTTTCGCTTTAAGGGCGGACTTCCTAATCACAGGAAGTCCGCCCTTTTTGCGTTTCAACACACAAAAAGGAGAGTAAATACCATGACTACCAACACAATGACCGCTACCAACACCACCGTTTCTTCCACCACTACCGTTAGTACCGCTGTGCAGAACCCAGATTTCTTTATCAACGATGCGTCTGAGAAAGCCTTTAAGGAAGGCGAGTATCAGGAACTCGTTGATTTCTGCAAATGGGATGCAAGCAAAACGGAGTGGCTCGATGAAGGAATTCGGGACATCCTGTTCGAGGCGAGTTACGATGAGCCGCTTTGCGCCCCGGAATACGCCAAGAAGCTGAAAGTCAGCGAGGAGGCGATTCTGGATACCCAGCAGCATGCGGGTCTGAACCTCACGACCTCTATCGGTAAGAAGCCGGTAGGGGAGAGCGCTACCCGGAACATCTGCTCACGAGCCATGATTGGCATGAACTGCTATGAGTTGCTGCGTAAGAACAATCGTGGCAGCTTGAAGGAGGTTTTAAACCTCATTCTCGCAGAACGCAAAGGCACTACGCGAATCAAGTTCAGCCATGAAAAGATTCGTGCCGTGCATTCTGGGCGGTATGCCGCTATCAGCAACGAGGAACTGCTCGAAATCATGGACGAGTATATGGCGCAGAACTGGCCGAACCACGAGTTCATCAGCGCCTATGTATCCCATGAACTGATGCAGGTCGTCATTGACCTGAGTGCTTACAAGCAGCAGTTTTTCCGGAAACTGCCGCCGGAACTCTGCCGTGGTTATGCACCTGCGGTCGTGATGATTAGTTCGGATGTCGCGGAAAGCGCCGTCCGGCTGATTCCTGCCTTCAATATGGGCGGCGTGATTGCACCCATGGCGAAGGAGGTCGCTATCCCGCATATCGGTGATAACATTGAGGACCGTGTCCGCAACGCATTCACTGCGCTGCTGGCGTATTTCGACGATGCCGCTACTGACATCTCGAAGCTGAGCACGATTCCGATTAACTACGGCAAGGCAACTCTTGTTCGGGTCCTGACAAAGTACGGGATGCCGAAGGAAGAGTCCCGTGAAGCACTGGCCGCATACGATATGTGGCACGCCAGTGGCAATGTGACGGCAATGGATATCTACCTGTCGGTCTGTGAAGCGTATGCGGCGGTTGTCCGCAACCATGCACAGGACGCCAAGAAGATTTTCACAGCTGCGGACTGCGTTGCGCGTTGCGCTCGGACGCTCTGGAGCACCATGGATATGCCCGGCAAGGAGGATATGTGATGATTAAGCCTCGAAACCTGTTCAGGCTTTTAGTCGCAGCAATTCTTCTGTACGGTCTGACCCGCTGACTACATCAACAATGAAAGGAGTTTGCTCACCATGGCAAGCTATGACGGCACAAACAAATCGAGCGCCGGTTGCGCTCAGCATCTTCCGTATTGGGAAATCAAGACGGAACACACAAAGAACCTCTACAATGAGGCAATGGCAATGGCAACCCCGGAAGCAGTTGCTTTCTGTGACCCGGACAACTATCATGGTCCTGATATCGAGGTCGATGCCAGTACCTTGACGGAAGAACAGTGGCAGGCACGCCGCGCTGACCATCTTGGCGGCTCGGATATCTCCGCTATCTTTGGCGAGAATCATTTCAAGACGAACCTTGACTTGTACTACGCAAAGACCGGCAAGGTTCCTGCTGTACCGGAGGAGGAGAGTTCCGCATCCCGCCTGAACAAGCTGTGGGGGCATATCTCTGAGGAATATGTCGATGCGTGGCTTTCTGAGAAGTATCCGTACAACGATATCATCACCGACACGAACATCTATGCGATGCCCGGCAGACCCTACATCACTGCGAACATCGACCGTATGATGCGCAAGCCGGACGGGTCCTATTGCCTTGTGGAAATTAAGACAACGAGCCCGTTCAACAAGGCTGCATGGGAAAACGGCAATATCCCGATTCCCTACATCTATCAGGTCCGTACCTACATGGCGATTCTCGGTGTCTGGGAATGCGTTGTGGTCTGCATGTTTGACCGTGACACGCTTATTGCGAACACGATTAAACGCGACCTCGATGAGGAAATGCGTATCATTCAGGGCTGTGAAGATTTCTGGATGGGCAATGTGCTTCCGCATTTTCCTCCCGTACCGCTTGGTGAACCTGAGGCTGCGCTCGATACGATTCACAAGTATGCGGGAGATGCCGACAAGAATGCTCCCTCGAAGGTGCTGGATAAGTCTTTTGCCGATATCTGTTCCAAGTACAGTAAGGTACGTGCTGAGCGGGATGCTGCAAGGACGACCTTTGAAGCGCTCGACAAACAGTGCAAGGATATGGTTGTCCCGATTGCTGCTGCGATGGGTACGAGTATTTTGGCAGAAACGACCGGTCTGGATGGAACGCGGTGGCTGCTGAAATATGCGCCGCGTATGAGCCGTGCCGGAGTCGATATGAAGAAGTTGGAAGCACTTTACCCGAAAGCGTACAATGACTGCTTCATTCCGCAGAAGGAATCAAGCCGAATTTTCACTCTGAAAGCAGCGAATAAATAATTTCAAAAATCCTCAGTAAAGGTGTTGACGCGATATGCGAACCGCCTATAATGAGAATTAGTTAATAGATAGCATTTCACCTACGAGTTACGACTTACGGTTTTGTAAGTTGTCCTCCGGAACCAATCCGGTCGTTCGTAGTTCTTCCATTATTTACAAGCTGCTTCAAGCGGACTTCCTGAGAAATCAGGGAGCCCGCTTTTTTGTTGCAGAATTCCCAGCACCAATGTCCGTTGTGTGCTGTTTATATATAATCCTCGCATGTACGATGGCCGGTAAGAGTCTTTCCTTTTACCGCCGATGAATCTCAAATCTCTTAGAAAGGAGAACTATCGTGAGTAACATATCCACCTGCGAAGCAGTCGAACTGGTTCGCAACGCAATCGACCCCTATTCCATGATGGGCATTTCTGCAGATGACATGGTATACGCCAGTGTGAAACGGCATATGCTGAGTCTTTTCGAGAAGCCCGAAGGTGAATGCCTGCATAGGATTTCTTTTGCAGAGTTTGCCGACAAGGTCACAAAGACTACCCGCATCCAGGGTGAGTGGGTAGACGAAATTCCGGTATTTGAGCCTGGCGACGACTATGGTCAGTATACTTGGAACAAGTGTGAGAGAATCTGAACCTTAATCATAGTACGAGTATTCGTCCCGGCACTGAGCATAACCGTTATGCTCTTTCAATTATTTCAGTTGGTCTCGGAATCCGTCCTTGACCACCTTGTTCTGCACCATTAGGAGGCTGCATTATGAATAAGATTATCAATACCAATGCCAAGTCCATCAAGTCCGCCAAGACCGTCAACTTCGTCAACATAGCCATCACGGTCGCTGCTATTCTCACAGCTGTCGTTCTCGTGGCTCTGATGTTTACGGGCTGTTTCTTCCTGCTCACGAAGCTGATTATCCCGGCAGTGAAGACCATCCTGTTCTCCACCATCAACATCCTGCTCTCCTTTGTCATCCCTGTCTATCTGCTGACCCGCACTCGTAAGTTCAAGAAGGCTTACGATGCGCACGTCAAGAAGTCTTCTGACTCCGAAAAGAAAGACGAAAACAAGAAGCAGTAATTCCCACCCAGGTAATTCCTTTTAATATCGCGTTATCTTCCATTCCAAACTCCTATCCCATATATGCTCGTCCCTTAAGCAAGGACGGGCTTTTTCTTTTTGTCGGCTTGCGTATCTGTGCGAGTTGAATAGAATAGAAAATGTAACATAGATACCATGTTATACTAACAATTCACAATTCTACCGTGCGGTCACTATACCGTGCGGTTTTTTCTTTTTGAAAGGAGAAAATGTATGTTTAATATGTTTAAGCACGAGGATTCTGTGATTTTTGACCCGATTTGGTGCAGTGTCATAGGCTCCGATATAAGCAAATCTACCGGCGCACCCAAGAAACGGTTCTTGGAAGAGTATGAACGGGACTTATGTTACCGCCGCTGTGCCAAGAAACTCATTGAGGATGACCTGATTTACGGCGTGACAAACGCCAACTATGCCAAAAGACCGGATGCCATGAAAATCACGGCAGTCATCTATCAGCTGATGTACGGCGATAAGGAGGCTGACTACGCGAAACTCCTGTCGCTGTTCGGCAAAGAATATGCGAGCACGGCTGATGTTGTCAGCGGATTATATCGGCGTATGACCGACCCGACGGCTAAGCTGCCGTTCAAGTATATTAAGGATACCTGGGGCAGCGACCTCGGCAATGTTGCGGTTTTCGCTATCTATCTTCTGGCAAGCCCTGAAAGCTACCTGCCGCAAAACCGAAAATCCTTTGAGAGACTCAGTGAAGTGTTCTCGCAAATCAATTCGACGCGGAAGAGCACCAGCCCGATGTCGGACCAGCAGAAGGTTCTCATGAAATACGGGATTTCAATTCAGAAGAATTTTTCGGATTTTGAAACTGCCGCCATGCAGGGGTCCCGGACCAGAACTATCCCTGTAGAGAACGAGGATGGGACCTGTACGCAGGATACTATCTTCTCGTACTCGGATTACGGTGTACATTGCCATTCTGAACTGTTGAGCGGGCTGGCAATGCTGGATGCTGGTGTTTCGAACTGTTCCAACTACGACAAGACCATCACGAAGCAGAAGTTCCTGGATGCTCAGAAAGCTGTCGCTAAGAGTTTGAACTTTACGAAAGAACTGGACGGGAAAGTGAAGTTCGGGGATATGTTCTCGCTGATTGATGATGGGCATATCAAGGTCGATGAGAAAGGCAACATCAAGGCGGATGAGGATTCTGGTCTTGCGACTATCGAGCTCATCAACCTTTATAATATGATGGTGCCGGTGTATCTGTCGTTCCGAAACCTGAGTGAGGCATATAAGGAAGAAATCCAGAGTTCGCTCTCGGATTCTCTTTTCGGTAATGCAAAGAATTCCGATTCCGAAAAACTCATGAAGAAAATCGAGGAACTGGAAAAGATGCTCGATAAGGCAAAAGCTGATGCCGCCCGAGCCATCGAAGCCGAAAACGCCGCTGAACAAAAACTCATCCAGAGCAAGAAGCGCGAAAACGCCCTTACCAGTAAGCTGGAAACAGCGTATAAGGAAATCGATGAGTTGATGGAGCGTATTCCGGAACCGGAAGAGGCAGAGGTGGTGCGTGAGGCCGAGGAAGAAATACCGGAACCTGTACAACAAGTACAAGCAAAAGACTATGCTGCGGCACTCGATGCTCTACTAAAACAGCACACGGTCGTTATCGTCGGCGGCAACGAGAATCTGATGAAAAAGTTTCAGGTAGCGCATCCCGATGCATCTTTGGTCGCAAAGGATATGCTTGGGACCTGTGACCAGCAGATTCAGAACGCCGATATCGTGATGTTCAAGGTCGATTCCTGCTCTCACGCCCTATATAATAAAGGAAAGACCATTTGCAACCGCTATGATGTTCCGTTCTGCTACATCCCGAATGTGGCGTCTATTCCCCGCATCGAGCAGAGCATGTGTGAGCAACTGGAAGAGATTTTTAGTTGACGCGCCTTGCGAGTTGCGTAGAATAGTAAATGTACGATAGATAACATTACCCGAGCAAAATTCGGGGTCTTTGCAAAAAGGCTCGTACAAATTAACAATCTGTGTAAAAGCAGCTGTCCGTATTCGGATGGCTGCTTTTTTCATCGAAAAGGAGCGATAAATCGTATGAAAAATGAAATCACAACTATGAACAGAAATCCTGCCGAGCAGCGACGAACAAATGACGCTGAAACGGTGGAGAAGGCTATGGAACACAAGATGCTGAAGCCATTGACCGGCGCTTTGAAGGATGAGAAAACAGTTCTCGGAGCCTTGGAGCAAATCGTGTCGCGGTGCTGCGATGGTGTTCAAAGCTACGACAGAGAAATCACAGGCTGCGTCAAGAAAATCCGGAAATACGGTCCGGGCCAGTATTTCCTTCTGGCAAGAGAGAATGCGATGTGGATGCATTTCCCATCGGATGTTGTCACGAAGAATTCTGACGCGAACAGTGTCTGGAACTACTACAAGTACAGTTCGGATGTATCCGCATACATGATTTCGGTCGATGACATTCAGGAAAATGGCATTGCCGGAAACATCATGCGTCTGGATTACCCACATTGCTTGGAGGTGTTGAGCAGCTAACGATAATAGGAGTATTTTTGTATGAACGGAGTAGTCAAAATCAATAAGTGCAGTGTCAACAAGGTGATGCGCGTTGTACACGACACGAAAAATGCGTATTCTGTCTGCTTGTTCACGGCAAACTACACGAAACAGGCAGAAGCGTTCCCCGATAATATCCAGAAATATGGGACGACGGCACTGTTCAAGGTGTCCTCCTATCACTTGCCAGCCAAACTGCTTGGTAAGATTTCCTTTAATCTGGAAGGGCATTGGGAGAAAGATACGCATGGCACAAAAGGGGACGAGAAGATTTTCGTTGCGGAGAAGGCATCTGAGTCGATGCCCGAAACCAGAGCGGAAATCATTAAGTTCCTGATGAATAGCAGTAAGGGTGTCGGCAAGGTCACTGCCGAGACCATTTATAATAAATTCGGAGACGAGACCCTTGATATCTGCGCTCATAAGCCGCGCAGACTCCGGGATATTCCGAAAATGACCGAACAGATGCTCGGAAACATCAATGCCGCATGCTTGTCTGCATTGGTGCGTGCCGATGTCCAGATTCTTCTGGGAAAGGCTGAGTTGGAGGTATCGGTCATCAACCAAATCGTGGAAGCGTACGGCGATGAAGCAACTATGGTTCTCAAAAGCGAGCCTTATAAGCTGGTTCGTCTGCTGGGCTTTTCGACCACAGACCATATCGCAATGTCGATGGGCGAGGAGCCGGACTCCGAGCGCAGACTTCGTGCCGCTACTATCGAAGCACAGAAAAGGACTTGCAGTAAGACTGGAAACATGTGTGCCGAAGGCAGTGCGATGCTCTTGCAGCTTAAAGCACTCGTGCCGGAACTGTCGGATGAGACGATTGCGGATGCTGTAGCAAAAACGGCGTCTGATTATGATATCGTCCGACAAGGCCGGTACTACTACGATAAGACGGATTTCATCGCTGAAAGAGGTATGGCGGCGAAGGTCGCGGCTCTTGCAAATGAAATACCTACGAAGGAAAAGGAAATCGAAAACGCTTTTCTCGAATGGCAGAAAGAGAACTCTATCATTCTCTCTCCGCGTCAGGCAGAGGCGGTCAAAAACCTCAAATATCGAATCTCGATTGTTACTGGCGGTCCCGGTACTGGTAAAACTACCTGTCTTCGGGCTATCATGGATGTCTACCACAAGGTATGGCCGAGTGAGCATATCCTTTTGATGGCTCCTACGGGTCTTGCCGCTAAGCGTATGGCAGAAAGCACCGGCATGAACTCAGCAACGATTCACAAAGCCTGCGGTCTTGTTCCTGCGGATAATCCGAGCGGATTCAAGGCACAAGGCGAGTGCAGGATTTGCGGGTTCGTGGGTATTGATGAGATGAGTATGGTCGGTGAGCATCTGTTTGCTTTTGCAGTAGATGCTGTTCTGAACCGTCCCTCTACAAGAATCGTTCTGCTCGGTGATACTGACCAGCTTGCTCCGGTTTCCCGTGGCGATGTGCTTCGCGATTTGATTGAGTGCGGCGTTATCAAGACTGTGCGCCTCGATGTCAACTATCGGCAGGGGAGTACCTCTACCATTACGGACGCATCCATCAAAATCCGCGAGAACCGTGCGTATTCCGGCATGACCCGAAACTTGAAGTTTGACGATGAGTTTAACTTTATCTCGGTGACTGACCCGGACAAAAAGACCGAAGCCGATAAAATCATGAAGACTATCGTAGAAGAGTACCGCAAAGGTGTGGCGCAATACGGGGTGCAGGGCACAATCGTTCTGACTCCCACACACTATGATAAAGGTACGCCGACTGGGTATCTTTGCAAGAACCGTGTGAATGTAGAGATTCAAGCAGCTGTCAATCCGAAAACCGATGGTAAGCCTTTCTATGAGGTGAACCACCAGACTTTCATGGCAGGCGACCGCGTAATTCAGCGCAAAAACATGGAGGCAGTCATCAACGGTGACCTCGGTACTGTTCAGGAAATCCTGAAAGATGATGACGGCGTTCGGGTATGTATCCTATTCGATTCTAAAAATGAGGTGTTGACCTATGACAGCAATGATATGAAAAATGTAGAATTGGCTTATGCCATTACCGTACACAGCTCTCAGGGCTGTGAGTTTCCCTGCTGTATCTTTCCGGTAAGTTCTTCGTATGGTCCGATGCTGACAAAGCCGTTGTACTATACGGGAATCACCCGTGCCAAGAAAAAGCTTGTGATGATTGGTGATGAAGAAGCACTGAAAAAAGCAGTGCGCACGACCCGTACTCAGGGTCGAAAATCTCTCTTAGGACCGAGAATTATCAAGCGTCTAAGAAACATGTAAGCATCGGCGGGACCTTCCTTTTTGGAGGGTTCCGCTTTTTTGTTTGTGCGAAGAGCGCTCCAAATATACGAATCTAAGACTGTTGCCCCTATATGCGAACTGCAGATAATAGATATTGTAGAGTTAATGGGTTGGGTTCCTTAAAAGAGCGCAGCTCATTGGCTCTGCAAAAAATATAGCTATATTTTCAGGGAAGGAGGAAAATTGACATGAGCAATAATGATTTGCAGAAGCGCAATCCGATTCGCAACATGCAGATGGCTCTGAACACTGCCTGCGCAATGGGTACTGCTGCGATGATGAGCACTATGTTCGCATACGCAGATGTTACCAGCGCCATTAACAAGGTGTTCAATGTCGGTAACTCTGTTGCCAACGCTATTTCTAAGGGCCTGACCAACATCGTTGTTCCTATCGGTATTGCTGTCTTCCTGTACTTCCTGGTCCGTATGCTTCTGAGCAGCGACCCCAAGGATGTTCAGATGTATAAGAAGCGGCTGATTACGACCGCCATCATCGTTGTCATTGCTGCCGCTGTTCCGGGCCTGATTAAGGTTGCCAATGAACTGGGTTCGCAGGTCAATGCTGAACTTGGCTAACGGTCAATAAGCTTCGGCTCGAAGGGCTTGCTCGATGTATTCGGGCGAGCCTTTTTTGTTTTGGAAAGAAGGTGAGTTCGATTAACTCTCTTGTGAATCAGAAAAGAAACAAGAACCTGATTCGAAGAACGATGCTGGCCGCAGTTGCCGGATGCCTGATGTCGGTATGCATTGCATTTGCCGGAACCGTCGATATTGCTACGAATTTCTTTGGCCTTGTCGTTACGGTGATTGCCAAAGGTCTTTTGAATGCCGCTGATATTGTACTGGAACCTCTTTTGGAAATTACAACGATGAGTACAGCGGATGTATCCCGCTTTGTACCCGGATTTGACAGCGGTAACAACATCGGCAATTTCTTCATTCAGGCAATTAACATTATCGCGTACATGATTGCGGGTGTTCTTATCTGCTGTCATATCATTTCGTATCTTATCAACCTCGCGCACGGCGAAAAGGTCGAGTCAATTCCAAAATTGATTTGGAATGCGGTGTTTGGCATCGTAATGGTGATATGCGGAAAAACTTTCCTGACCATAATTTTTAATGAAATCGTGGCTCCGCTGTCCTCGGCGTTGACGGAAGGTGTTTCGGACGCGGGCGGGACATTCTCGTTCTCGAGTGTCGGCTCAGACATGACAGGACTTGGCGAAATCACATCGGCATTCGACTTGAACTCTTTGGCAACGCTTATCGTAGTGCTTGCCCTGATGCTGATTATCTGGTGGAACCTGATTAAGCTGGTCCTTGAATGTGCTGAACGTTATATCATCTGCATTTTCACAATCAACCTTTCCCCGCTGGCATTTGCGACAATGGCAAGCGAAAACACCAAAGATACCGCGAGAAGCTGGCTGCAGATGTTCTGGTCTCAATGTGTATTGCTGATTCTGAATATCTGGGTCGTGGGTATTGCAAGAACTGCCCTCAACAACGGTCTTTTCGGTGCTTCTAATACTGAGATGGTCAAGTGGGGACTTATCACCTACGCGTTCCTGAAAATCGCACAGCGTCTCGATGACATGATGCAGACTGCCGGATTGAAAATCACCAGAACGACAGGACTTGACCCCATCAGTGAGGCTTCCGGTGTGCTTCGGAGTATCGGCAATGTCTTCGGCGGCGTTGCGTCCGTTGCCGGACATGTAGCCGGTGTCGGCAAGAACATGTGGGATGCTGGGAAAAACATTGGCAAAGCAAATGGCATTGAGCCGATTAAAAGCTTTGCAGATTTCATGAACGGCGGCGAAACCTCTGCGCAGGACGGCGGGTATGTCAATAACGCCAGCATGGCAGATAAGATGAAAGCCGATGCCGTGCTTGGCAAGGAAACGATGTACGACCGTGCTGACAAGATGGCAAGCGGCGCTCTGAACGCTGATTCCTACAACACCGATGCCTACAAGCAGGTGCTTGAAGATAAGCTGCGCAGTGCCGGGCATATCGATGATGATGCGCATGTCGAAAGCGTTAAAATCGGTGAGGACGGCAAACTCCTTGCTAGTGCTGTCAAGCGTGATGAGAAGAACCGCGTTTCCGAGAAATCCGAGTTCGAAATCGGCGATACGCAGGAAGGCTTGCTCGATGTGAACGGGGCTAAGAAATACGACTCTATGCAGGTCGCTCCCAACGGCAAGTCCGTTATGGAAGAAGACAGCGCAATGGGTAAGTTCGGGCTTCGCAAGGTCGGTGAAGATGCGGCCGGTAACCAGATTTGGGAAGCGGAGCAATCCGTCAACATGTTTGGTGATAAGGTCAAGGATGTTACGCCCGATGCGAACAACAAGGTTCAGTTCACGATTCCCGCATCTGAGATTGCCAAGGGTCGCAAGGCTGGTGACAGCGATGCCATGACCGCGTATAAGCATTTCAATGCCAACGATGACAACGATGCCTTCAAAAACAGTATCAGAGATGCTCTGTCTGCTGAAACCGGAAGCGCAGCATTGAATAAGGCGAGAGAAAACGAAGAGGAACAGGCTGCGATGGCCACTCGAATCGGCATGACCGATAAGGAACGCCTGGCTGATATGATGAATCCTGACAGTAACGCGGATTACAATTCTCCGAACGCTTTCAAGGCAATGGAAGACCATATCAAGGAAAATGCCCAGTATTATCCCGCACAGGCAGCGATGCTTGCTGATGGCGGGCATGTCACGGGTATGCATGTGTCGGACGGCACTGACGGTAATCCTGCCGGTTCGCTGATTGTTGCTATCGGAAACGACCAGGATGGCAAGAACTCTCAGGCTACCTGCACCTTTACTCGTGATGAAGAACCGGTTCCTGAGACCGCTGAAACTCCGGCTGCGCAGACGAATGAACAGCCCGTAAAGGATGCGGATGCTGCACCTGCTCCGGTGAGCGAGGATGCACCTGCACCTGTTGGCGAAGAAGCTTCCACTCCCGCTCCTCAAAGCGCAGATGAAGCTCCCACTGCACCCGCCACTGAAACTGCTCAAGCTCCTGTACCTCAGGATATGGACAGCAAGGTGGATGCACCTGTACCCGTTGGTGAAGAAACGGTCACTTCTGCTCCTCAGAGTGTGGATGAGACTGCGACTACACCTGCTGCCGAAACTGCTCAGACTCCTGTACCTCAAAATATGGACAGTGAGGTGGATGCACCTGCACCCGTTGGTGAAGAAGCGGCCACTCCTGCTCCTCAGGATGTTGGTGGCAAGGCGGATGCGCCTGTACCTGCAAATGAAAACGCATCGGCTCCTGCAACGCAGAGTGCTGACGGCAAGGTGGCAGAGCCTACATCTGCTGGCGGTGCAACACCCGCTTCCGGTGTGACGGCTCCTGCTCCTGCACCCGCACAAAATCCCACAACCAATACAGTGAATGCTCCTGTGCAAGGAGCAACACCGGTTTCTGGTGGTACAGTGCCGGGTACTGCGAATGCGCCTAAGACAGCAAGTGTGCCTGGTATGGCTGCAAACAACATGCCTGCAAGTACCGCACCTGAGACGGCAGCAACGCCTGCTGTCAACGCACCGGCACCTGCTTCGACTACCGGCGCAAACGCTCCTACAAGCGTTCCCAAAACTACTCCTGCACCGAGTACGGCACCGGGACAGAGTTCTACAGTACCTGGTTCCGGCACGGCTCCAACTACGGTAAGACCCGCAGTGGGCGCTGGTTCTGTGAGCGCCCCGGCTCCTTCCGCTTCTATTCCTACTGCACCGGTCTCTGGCGGTTCTGCTGGAGTTGCGGTTGCGGCAGGCGTTGCAGCGGGGGCTGTGGCCGGCACGGCGGGACAGGCTCAGCCGGTATCTGCTCCTGCTTCTACTACGGTGTCTGCACCGGGTTCTGCACCTACAACTCCTACCGAAAGCGGCGCAACTTCGGCACCTGCTTCACCTGCTCCGACTCATGTCTCTGCGCCTGAATCCGGCAGCGGTACAACCAATGACGGTGTAACGGCTCCTGTTGTGAATCACGAGGCGTCTGCTCCTACCGCTACTATCCCTGCAACTGCACCTGCATCTACGCAGGAAAGCGGTGAGACTGCTCCTGCTCCTTCGACAGCCACGACTCCTGCTACTCAAATTACTCCGGAAACGGCTTCGGCTCCTTCCGAGAGCAACGCTCCGTCTGCTGGCGGGCATGCAACTGCACCGAACGAAGGCACTGCGCATAGTGAATCGTCCGGTACTGGCAGCGTAAGCAATGTTCCGGGTGCTGACGGCACAGATACGCTTGGACGGTCTGACAGCGCTCCTACGAGCACAAACGGACAGGAAAGCGGTTCTGCTCCTGCACAGGGAAGCGGTGGTACTACAAGTCCTGCTACTGCCGATACAACGAGCGCCGTGCCTGAATCTGCACCGGCTGAGAGTGCTACGACAACCAATGTTGCGACACCGGCACCCGCTTCTGGTACGGGCAGTTCTGAGCCCTCTGGTGACTCTGGAAGCAGTTCCGACAACAGCGCTGGCTGTTCTTCCGGTTCTGCACCTGCGTCCGGCGAGAGTGCTCATGCTCCGTCCGGCTCCGGCAGTTCCGGGTCTGGTACTTCTGTATCTGCTCCCACATCTTCCGGCGATACTGGTTCTTCCAGTGAATCGGCTCCGTCCGGTAGCGTAAATGACAGCACGGATACGCCTACTTCTGAAACCGCTGGCACTTCTTCCGAAAAGGTTGAAGCCCCTGCGGCGGATGGTTTGCCGTATGCGGTAGGGGAGACCGGTGGGTCCGGGTATTCGGAAGGCGATATGCCTCCTGAACCTGAAACTACGGTCGAGGCAGAAACCGCTGCGACAGAGGTCGTTCAGGTCGAGCAAGCCGCAGAACAGCAAAGCGGCGGCAGTACGGTGACTGAGACGGTCGATGAAGCCGGGTCTGAATCTAATACACAGAACAGCCACGATGACAGCGAGAATTACTCTGGCGGTCAGAATACTGATACAGATGATGTACCGGAACCCGATTTTTCAGATGAACCCGATACACAAGACGAAACCGAGGATACGGAATTCGATGCAACGGATGACGCCGCATTTGATGTTCCTATCGCGGACGGGTCTGAGTATTACGAGGATAAGGCGCAAACCAATTCGTTCACGGCTCCCGAACAGGAAATGGCTGAACCTGAACCTGTAGCGGAACCCGAATCCGAGCCTGAACAGGTCGCGGAACAGAAACGGCCTCCGATTCCCGAAGCCTATATGACTTCTCAGTCCAGCGTTACGCGCCTGAGCAGTACAAACGGCACAGTCGAATCTGATAGCTTGGGTATGTTCCAGATGACGCGCGAGGAAGTCGCGGATAACGGTTGGACGACTTGGCGGATTCTCCAGAAGGTGGATTCCGATGGCAGCGTTCCTGAGTACGCTCCGTTTGTGGTTCATATCAAGCCTGTTTGGGACCCTGCAACGAGAACCTCTCGCCCCGCGACCTTCGATGAGGTGGCGAATAAAGCCCGCAGCATTGAAGGTTTTGAAAATGTAGGACCGGACCTTGATGCGGATTACCGCAGGAGTCAGGCTCGTCAGGAATCCCGCAAGAATTCCGAACCGAGACCCTATAACGGACACTCCAATGGCCAGCCGCATTTCCAGCGGTACGATGACCAGAAACGCGATTCTCATGGTCATGGAAAACAGGATAAGAGACACAACCCTTTCAGCGGTATGGGCGACTATAAGCGCAGACGCTGATACAAGAAATAAGGCGTAAGCCTTTCGGTGTCGGGGTAATACTCGATGCCGTGCCTTGCAAAATCACTTGCCTCCACGCGGCGCAAGGCGGTAACGCAGCTATTGGTTGCGGCAGAAAGTGATAAGAAGCTTATCAGTAAGGAGGGTGGTAATATGGCAGGATTCGGAGGCGGTGCCTCCTCAACCGGCAATATGGCCGACAGTGCAGTAAGCGATGCCAAGCAAATGGCAAAGACAGCCGCCGATGTCTATAACGCAGGTAGAGAAGCGCAAAAAGATGCGAAGGCCGTATCGAAGGCCGCCGGACAAATCGCGAGCGGAAACTATGTCGGTGCTGTAACGACTGCAATCAAAAATCCAAAAACAACGCTCAAAATCATTCTGGTTGCGCTTGTACTTTTCATGATACCGTTCTTTATCACAATGATGGGTGTCATCTTTGTGGTTCAGTTACCGGGCTCGATTGCAGAGTCAGTGCAAAGCGCGGTCGGTCAATCCGTAGACAGCGTAACGCTTGGCTGGGAGGATTTCAAAGCAAGGCTTTCAGCGGGTATCGATGATTTTCTGACCTTTGCGACGACCGGACAGTTTGGTGATGCCAGTAAATCCTATAGGGATGATTTGGCGATTGCAGATGACCCGGTGTTCTACGGGTACACGAGTACATCAAATGTGATGGTGGCGGTGCTGAACCACTATTTCAAGGACGCGTATCAGGAATTCAATGCAACAGCACTGGACATTGCAAACAAGGAAATGGATAAGATGGTAAAGCAAGCCGAAGCTGACGGTGTAGCTCCTGAAAACATCTTGTCTTCCGTGGACCCGGAACTATACGAGTCAAAGAACTACCTGAACTGGACGTTCTTTGTTATGGCTGGTGAAAGCTGCAAGACTCGCAACGATTCAGGGCTGCGGTTTCATGTGAAGGAAATGGTTGATGCTGCCAAAAGCCTTGAAAAGAGCAAGCTTTGGAAAGTGGAACTCGATAAAGAATACCGCGTCTCGGAAGCTACCCGAACATGGTGGGAGGACGAAGAAGTCGATGTTCCGACTCTTGATAAGAACGGAAACAAGCAATACGACAGATTCGGGAACCTTATCACGCATAAGGAAACACAGCGTGTTCAGAAATCCGAAAAGTACAAGATTGCGGTTGCAAAAATCAAATACCATTATTCGCCGAAAGAAGGCGCAAAGCGGTATATCCTCGATTACTTCAATGTGACAGACACTACAGTCGGCACGGCAGACCTCTCGGATGAGGATATCTTCAACGAGCAGGTTGAGGCGATGCGGCAGTTGTATAATGCGCGGGAAGCGTACTTTGAGGATAATGCGGAGTTGGACTTCGACCCGGATGCACCGAATCCCGGCATGGGCGGCGGCGTTGGCGGTATGGTCATCAGCGGAACCCTGAAAGGCTTGATTACGCAGTTCTATGCATCTCATCCAGCCGATACATTGTTTAATGCCCCAAGCGTTATTGGCGGGCCATGGTCAGGATGGAAGGGTATGGTTTCTTCGCATCTCGGCGCGATTCGAGGCGGTATTGCTCATAACGGCACTGATATAGTCCCGCCGTCTGTGATGTATTCGCTCATTGCACCCTCACAGGGCATCGTTATCGGAACCCAGACAGGATTTGCAAACGGCGTTACCCAGACAAAAGGCAACGCACAGCGAGGGAATTTCGTTTTCGTGTATTACGGTGAATCGAGCGGTGGCGGTGTTTTCGTACTGTATCAGCATCTATCTCCGGGATTTTCTTGGAAGATTGGTGATACGATTCCTGCTGGTGCTGTTATCGGTCAGACGGGATGGAGCGGATTGTGTTACAGTTCGCACGGCGGCACAGGCGAACACCTGCACCTTGAAATGTACTACGGCACACAGCAAGTCAATCCTGAGGCATATATGAGCAACTAAAATACGGAGGCCCCACTCAAAACGAGTGGGGATTTTTGATGAAGATGAAAAAGAACTTGAAGAAAATGGCCGCTGTAAGCCTTGCGGCGGCATCTATCTGCACCTGCTTGTCAGGATGCAGAAACAAGGCAGAGGATGAGGCGACCTCGAATCCGGTCCCGACCCCGTCTATCGCAGCATCGGATTCTGCTTCCGGAAACCCTGAGGTGACCGGAGATGTAGATACTTCGGGCGGCGTGAAACTGGAGAACGGACAAATCGTGTTGACGCCGATTACGGCTGAGTCTCCCAATAACTGTGCTCAGAACGGGTATATGGAATACAAGTATCTGGATGGCACTTATCGGTATAAGGAATACGAGTCCGCAGTAAAGGCTAAGAACCTCGTTCCCTATACAGATGCGGATGGAAAGGGTCTTACCCTTGAAACGGGACATACCGTCTATATTCGCAATACGCAGAATCTCAGCAATACTCCTTCTGCTTCGGACAGTGACTTCGATAGTACCGAATCCGGCGCAGGAGAACAAATCACTATCACGGATGAGTATGTAGAAAGCAGTTCCGGGTATATCGATGAGAACGGCAACTATGTAGAGACTCCCGCCTCGACCGATACTGGCAATGATGCTGCCTTGTATTCCGATGGAACATTACAGAAATGCATCGTGTCCGGTGAAGAAGTCTATGACATCGATAATCTTACCAACGAAATCGAATACCCCACAGATTTCGCACAGCTTCGCAAGGAAGGTTCCTGCGAGCGCATCTACATCTATAAGACGAAAGAAAGCTACGACCAGGCTGTCAAGAACCGCAAGAACGGTCAGGCTATCCTGCAAGGGAAGATGGATGCGCCAATTCGCTGCGTGATTCTCAACGGGTCTTTGGTTCCGGACCTCAAATACACCATCAACAGTGACGGACGCATGTGCGTTTCCCTGCGGGCATTGTCAGAAGCCTTCGATTCAAATACCGACTATGATACGACAGCGCATCTCTTGGCTGTCCCTGAAACATTTGGCGAGTGCGCGTTTATTCCAGCAAAGGGAGCGCTTTACAATATCAGCCAGTATTTCAATGTAAACAACTCGAACAATACATTTGATTTTATCAGCACAAAGCCGCCGGAGATTTGGACGGATACTTTCGCACTTCCGACTGCGGATGATGTCGTAATGCCGGTCTCTGATATGTCGAGAATCCTCGGCTGGGAGTTCTCCTACACCAATAATATCCTGAATGTCGTCACGGATTCTCTTGACGATACCAAAGAAGAAAACCTGTTGCTCATGGAAACGCAGACATCCACGGAAAGCGTTGATTTGGATGACTGGGATGCCGCTGACAGCAGCGCCGAGACAGAAAGAGAGGATGGCAATTCATGACGAAGTGGAACGAACTGAAAGTGAAGATTCAGATGCTTTCAAAAGGTGAGCAGCTGATTCTTCTGTTTATCTGCGCGTTTGTAATCGCGCTGTTTCCGGGCGGGTACATTGCCGCTCTGATGGTAGGGGAGTGGGAGTCCGGGTTCTTCCGTAAACTGGTTCTCGCCCTGACGACCGGATACGGAATCATCTCTACGCTTATCTTTGCCGCAGCAATCACCTTTATTGTCGTTATCCTTTCCAAAAAGAACACAGACCTCAATTCTGCAAGAGAAGTCGATGACCGTGGCATGATTACTTCAAATGCCGGTACATACGGTACTGCCGGATGGATGAGCGAGAGCCAAGCTAAGAAAGTTTATGAGGTAGGTCCTGTTGAGGATGTGACGGGCACGATTCTCGGTCAGTTCACGCAGGACGGAGAAGAAGTCATTGCGTTGCCGTTTGAGCCGACCGGAAACCGGAACCTCATCCTGATTGGACCTCCCGGTTCCGGTAAATCTTTCGGTTATGTTCGTACCGCTGTGTTCCAGTCGATTGTTCGCGGTGAATCGGTAGTCGTTACGGACCCGAAAGGTGAAATCCACAATGATATGCGGAAATTGCTGGAATCCAGGGGTTATGAGGTGAAGGTATTCAACCTCATCAACCTTGACCTTTCTAACGCTTGGGACTGCGTACAGGAAATCTACGACCCTATTACGGGCAACATCGATGACCAGCGTGTCATTGCGTTCTGTAAAACCGTCATCACGAACACGGGCGGCGGTGGTAAAGCAGACCCGTTCTGGGAGAGTTCTGAGGAGAACCTGTTCCGCGTTGCCGTTTCCTACTGCGCGTTTATGCGTGAGACTACGCTCATTAAAATCTATGAGCGCCGTACCAAAGAACTTTTAACGCAGCTGCCGTTCATTTCTGAGGATGACGGGAAAGCATTGGTGGAGGTGGTGAAGAACCCTGAATCCGCGATGTTTGACCGCCGCAAAGTCGTAGAGTATCTGGCGAAGGAATTCTATGGCGAAGAGGAAGGCGAGAAGAAACTGCAGAGTTGGGAAGAGGATGCTCCGACCTGCAATATCTCCGATATCTATAACGCTCTGATGCACAACGACCTGAACAGCTGGGAGGAAAACTTCAAGAATGTCCCGCTGAACCATCCGGCTGCTTCTGCATGGGCGGTATTTAAAGGTATGGGCGAGCGTGTTCAGCCGAACATTGTAGGCGGCTTGAATACCCGGTTACAGCTGTTCATGACCTATAAAGTCCGCCGTGTTATCAGTAACGATGATATTCGATTGGCAGATATCGGCGCGAAAAAGACGGCATTGTTCCTTATCATTTCCGATGACAATGCTTCGATGCAGCTTCTCTCTTCTCTTCTGCTCAGTTTCCTGTTCAAGGACCTGAAAGAGGCATTTGACGCTGTTGGCGGTGAAGGGCGTATTCCCGTCAATGTCGTGGCGGACGAGTTGGCAAATACCGGCGTCTGGCCGAACTTTGAAAAGACTATCGCTACGGCTCGTTCTCGTAAAATCGCAGTTTCGTTGATTCTGCAGAGTTTGCCGCAGCTGACGCAGTTGTACGGTGAAGAAAACGCAGAGACCATCATTGGCTGCTGCAATACGATGCTGGTCCTTGGCTGTAACGATAAGTATACGGCTGAGTATATCTCTGACAAAAGCGGTATCGTTACGATTCGCGCAAAGAGCGTCAGTGATTCGAGGGCAAACTCTACCGGCATTCGCGGTGTATATCAGGGCTATTCACTCAGCGAAGGTGATGGCAAACGCAACCTTATGAACCCTGATGAAGTACAGCATCTGGAAAAGGAAGAAATTCTGATTATGACGAATGGTCAGAATCTTCTGAAAGCAAAGCGGTTCGGGTTCATCCATCATCCGCTGTTCAGTGACCCGAATTTCGTGCCTACTCGCTGGTCTGAACTTCCGAAAACCGTGGACCTGTATCCGAATGCTCGCAGACACGATGCGCTGGAATCTCTCGTGGGCGATATCCAGCGCCAGAAGGAAATCAATACGGAAATCACGCAGACGCGCACCGTAGAGAAAATGAATCCCCGCCTTTCCAAGAACGACCTTGTCGGTGGGAACAAGAAACCCGGCAAGAAAAACGCTTTCGCTGAAAAGTCCAAAAAGTAAATCACTCTTTACACCCCCGGTCATCAATGTGTGGCCGGGGGCTTTTCTTTTTCCCCGATTCAGCAATGAGTCGGGAACCACACAAATCGGCAGCCTCCGCGTGGCGTGTGGTGGATATTGCCCGAATCCTGCTACGGGCAACGAATGTCGATAACATCATTTACTTCCTAAAAAAGGAGACTAATACCATGAACGAGAACGAAATGAAGAACGCCACCATCGCCGACATCGACGAGGTGACCACCCCTGTTGCCGCTGCGGAGGACGCTGCTGCGCCCATTCAGGAGCCCGCTGCGCAAGACGAAACCAATACCGCTGAGGCAGAAAACCTTGCTCCTGAGGCTGTCCCTGCCCCTGCTGACGATGGAGTGGATGAAGAGGATGAGGATGTTCCTGCGGCTCAGGAACTGTCCCGTAACGCCCGCCGTTTCAACGACGATGACTTGGAAATCGGCGATTTCATCGATGACGGCAACGACATGCTGAAGGTCGATATGCCGGAAGACCGCCGTGCCCGCGACCTTGCGGAGATGCGCCGCTGCGTGTTCGATAACAAGCGTACGCCGCGCCGGTTCCTGCAGGGCAGAGTCTTTGGCGTGCGTCCGGTCGGTTCCGGCAGTGCAGTCGTTGAGGTTACTCGCGGCACGCTGCGCATCATGATTCAGGCTGAGGATTTCTTCCATTTCAGCCAGATGAAGGGCATCGAGAATGATGATGACGCGACTCGTCAGCGCCGTTATCTGCGCAAGGCAAAGCTGATGAACGGTGCTATCATCAACTTTTGCCCCTACATGGAAGCAGAGTCTGAGGACGGTGAGGTCGTGTTTGCCGGTTCTCGTCAGGATGCAATGCAGATTCAGCGTAACCGCCACTTCTTCGGTCGCAATGCCGATGTCAAGAACGGTAGCCGCGCCGCTGCGTCTATCCTGTCCACCGGTCCCGACTATGTGATTGCGGAAGCTCTGGGTGTTGAGACCAGCATCGGTGCCGCTGCACTGTCCGCATACGAGTACATCGACAATGTCGCTGAGAAGTACCATGTCGGTGACGGTATCCCCGTCGTGGTGGAGGACCTGCATGTCGATGCGGAGAACGGCACCGTATCCCTGCGCCTGAACCGCGCTATTCTGGAGCGCCGTGCGAACCCCGCTATGAACATCCATAGCCTTGCTCGCGGCGGTGCTTACGGTGCGACCGTAACTTCCGTGAACGACCGCTTCTACCGCCTGATTGTCGATTCCGGCAATATCCAGGCGCGTGTGGCACTGACTTCCTCCGATGAGTTGCTGACTCGCGGTGACCGTGTGACCCTGTTGGTCTACGGCTACGATGAGAAGCGCAACTATGTCTGGGGCGCTTGCCACAAGGTCTAATCTTACCCCGGCTGTCTCTTGATTCATTTCCGGCAGACAGCCGGATGCTGCGCATTGTACCTGCCTTCTCGCGGCGCGTGGCGAACAACTGCTTTATGCAGGCTAAAGGTACTGAAAAATAACGATTCTGTAGTTGAGGTGAATGCTGTGTGTGAAAGTTGGAATATGCGCTCAGGCTTGTTCTATTCGCAACTGAATAACAGAGAACTGTTCATAGCCTGTACAGTGCATGGCGTAATGATGGAGGTATGTGTATCCGTGTTCTTAGACATGAAAGAACTGGATATGTGTGCCGTAGAAGAAAGCTGCCGAAAGAATGAAACTGCCGTATTGCTGAATGTGTATGGGGACGGTGTTGTGGCAAGCGTCAGAAAGGCTGCATTGCTGGATACGGAACTGGCCGGAAATCAGAAGTTGGCACAGCATCTGTACCGGGATTGCCGAGATGTGATGCGCACTATCGTCCCGAAACCGGAGGAAATGTAAATCATGGCACGAGAAGAAAAGCAAGCAAACATCTATGCGATTCCTAAAAACTCCTTTGATACCGGATATGTTTTTGGCGGTCAGTTCAAGACTCGAAACTTCGTGGAAGGCGTTGTCGTAACATTGCCGTTCCTCGGAATCTTCCTGTATGCATGGGCAAAACTCGGATTGGACTTTGAAAGTACCGTTGCTTACTGCTTTATCCTGTGTGCGGCGGTTTTCGTCAGTGTCGTACATGGCGTGGGCGGAGACAGCTTGTTTGAGTTCATTGCCCGCGTAGTCAAGTTCCGGCAGAATCGCAGAATCTCCAAGTACAATCCCCGTATCAAGACGGAACTTGAACCGGATTACCTGCTCCATGACGATACGATGCTCCCGAAAGAAAAACTGAAACGGGCACTGGAAAACATCAAGAGCAAGGTCGTGGGCGGCAGCGATGAGCCTATCAGCGCCGATATCACGGACGATGACCTGCAGGTTTACTACGATGACGATGAGGATTTCGTTGAAAAACCCGATGAACTGAAATCGAAGGCTGAACTGAAAGCCGAGGCAAAACAGCGTGCGAAAGAGGAGAAGGAGTTCATCAAATCCCTGCCTCGGAATCAGCGCCGTATGGCCCGTGCTGAACTGAAACGCAAGCACAAGGAAGAAGCCGAGGCAGCTAAGAAGCGCGAGGAAGAGCGGGAACGGATGATTCAGGAAGCAATCAAGCGCCGCCTCGAAAAGGCTGAGCGCGTTAAGGCAGCACAGATGCGTGCCCACTTGACGGCACTGGAACGCCAGCGTGTTCTTGAACAGGCACAGCCTGAGACGGTTGATTTGGAAGAACAGGCTGCTGGGGTGACTGAAACCGTTCTGGATGTCGTTCTGGACGAGCCTGCCGATACCGCTGTTGTCGAGCCGGTGCCGGATGCAGAGGTCTCGCAGGAAGATACTACGGCAGAGCGTTCTGACCCTGAATTGACTGAGAAGGGTAGGGAAGTGTCCGACCAGTCCGATACGGTAGAAGACGTTCTTGAAGATATCGAACTGGACGATGATACTGACGTCGAAGCTGGTACAAATCCGTCCGAAGTTCTCGATACATCCGATATACTCGATGTTGAGTTGGAAGAAGCTGTAGGAGTCGAAGCCGATGCACAGCGTAAACCTTCCTTTGAGCCTAGAGTGGTTCGGAACGAGAATTATACAGAGCAGATTGTGAAGCCCGTGAAGGTAAAGCCGCAAATTCGTAGCAGCCGAGATATTTCTATCTTCGACGATGAGGAGTAACAGAGTATGTTCAGAAAGAAAGACAAGAATCAGGGGATTCCGGATGGTGTGGTAGGGAATAACCTGAAAAACGCGCGTCTGACTAAGAAGGAGCGCGAAGAGATTGCAACTACCGAGCGCAAGCGTATCCGTAAACAGATGGAAGCCGAAGCGGAACGCTATCAAATCATCAAAAGTACCCAGCGTATCATCCCGGTAGAGGATATCTTCAACGGTGTTATCATCACCAAAGACCATCGGTATGTGAAAGTCATGGAGTACCGTCCTATCAACTTCGCATACATGGACGCCGAGACCCAGAACCGCGTTATTTCGCTGTTCTACCAGACATTCAAGGCAGTGCCTTGTAATATCCAGTTCAAGACCTTTGCCCGTAAAGCAGATGTAGAGTCAACGATTTCCAATGTCACCCAATATTACGAGCAGGAAACGAACCCTAAGCGCAAGAAGATGCTCAATGCCTATATCGGACTTCTTCGTAAGACGGCATTGTCGGTCGGCATTACCCGCCGCTTCTTTGTGGTCATTGAGTTCCAGAAAACCATCAGCAATGATGGGTCCCGGTTCGAGTTGGTCGTGGCAGACCTGAACGCGATGGCAGCGAATGTCCGCTCTCACATGGAACAGTGCGGGAATGTCTTCATCCCGGCACTCGGAAACCCTGACCGCAATGAGGATGCCGGTATCCATCAGCTGTTCTACCAGCTTTTGAATCGCCGCAAAAGCGAGACGGTAAGTTTCCATGACCATATGCAGCCTATCATCGAACGCTATTCGGAGGCGGATATGCAGGGGGTAAAGACCTCCCTGCAGGCTCCCGAATTGATTGCCCCTGAATGGATTGATTTCACGCATTACAACTATATCGTCATTGACGGTAAGTTCTATACCTTCGCCTACATCCCGTCCACCGGGTATAACCAGCGCGTATATGCCGGTTGGATTGCTACCTTCGTCAATGCCGGTGAAGGTATTGATGTCGATATGTTCTTTGAGCACATGTCTCGTGAAGCTGTATACAATAAAATCAGTACACAGCTTCGTATGAGCCGTGCCAATGCAATGGACAGTCACGACACCGATTCTGACTACCATGCGCGTATGGAGAAGATTTCTTCCAGCGAATACATGCTGCGTGGTCTTTCTACAGGTGAAGATTTCTACTACATGTCTATGGTCATCACGGTCGTTGCTGATTCCGTGGATGAACTCGAATACAAGTACGATAACCTTGAAAAGCGTGTCAAGGGTCAGGGCATGAAGATTCGCCGCGCTAATTTCATGATGGAAGAGTGCTTCGAATCGGCACTGCTCCCGCTTGGTAAACTCAATAAGGATATCAAGCGCAAAGCACAGCGTAATGTTTTGACTTCCGGTGTGGCATCCTGCTACCCGTTCATCTCCTTTGAGATGCAGGACCCCGACGGTATCATGATTGGCACGAACCGTGCAAACAACTCGCTTGTCACCATCGATATGTTCGATACGGATGTTCATGCGAATGCGAACGCTGTTATCCTTGGGTCTACCGGATACGGCAAGACCTTTACCGCACAGCTTTTTGCACTTCGTCTGTCTGAGATGGATACACAGGTATTCATTATCTCACCCCTGAAAGGTTTAGAAGACTACGGCGGCGGCTGTAAGGCTGTCGGCGGTCAGTTTATCTCGATGGACCCGTCTTCCGTAAACAGCATCAATATCATGGATATTCGCGTTCCGGATGATGAGGATGCCAAGAAGATGGATGACTACGAGACGACTGGCTCCTTGCTGACAAAGAAGATTCATACCGTTAAGTCCTTCCTGCATCTTGTCGTTAAGGACATGACGCAAGAAGAAGAACAGCTGATTGATACAAGTCTTTATAAGGTATATGGGCGTTTTGGTATCACGAACGACAACGATTCGATTTTTGACTTGGAAAATGGCGGGTACAAGAAGATGCCGCTGCTCGAGGACTTGCAGAAAGAGATGCAGAATGTTCCTGAACTGCATCGTATCTGCAATATCCTCAATCCTCTGATTCGTGGTTCGATGGCGTGCTACAACCGTCCTACGAATGTGGACTTGAAAGCCAAATACATTGTATTCGACTTCAACGGCATGAAAGGCCCTACCCTTACGATGTCGATGTTTGTCGTTCTGGACTTCGTCTGGACGAAAATCAAGGAAGACCGCGCAAAGCGTAAGGCTGTCTTTATCGATGAGTGTTGGAAACTGATTGGTACAGACTCGAACGAAATGGCGGCAGAGGATGTCGTTGAGATTTTCCGTACGATTCGTGCTTACGGCGGTTCGGCGTTCGCCATGACGCAGGATATTTCGCAGTTCTATGAATACAAGGGCGGCAAATACGGTAAAGCCGTTATCGGTAATGCCGACACCAAAATCATCATGCACTTGATTCCCTCCGAAGCAAAGGCTCTGCAAGCAGCTATTCAACTTACCGATTCCGAGATGGAGAATGTCTCGAACCTCGGTCGTGGTCAGGGACTTGTTTGTTCTGGTGCCGCTAAGCTGTTCGTTGACTTCATCGCTGCTCCTTATGAGAAGCAGGAAATCACGACCGATGCCAAGAGCTTCTACCTGCAGGAAAAGGCACTCAAAGAGAAACAGCACAAAGAAGAGCAAGAACGTTTGGCGGCTGAGAAAGCCAACAGCAATACCGATGCGAACGATGATGACGCCGATTTGCTGAATGTTACCTTTTGAGCGCAGAAATACAACGATAATCCGATACTAATAAATGAAAACGGCACTTTTGAGATATGCGATGGTCCGGTACAAATGAAATGTGCTGATTAGGCATATTTTAAAAGTGCTTTTTCTATTAAGAAAGCGCCGAAATGACACTTTTCAGAAATGCTTGCTTTTCGCATAGTTACGCAATAAGTTCACAAACCAAATGCGCAAATGTGTAAATGTCACATTTTGCCGAAAATGAAAGGAGACATTCTTATGTCTGAGGTCCACAACAACGACATCCGCGAATTGCTCGATGTCATCCCCGTGATTCCGCATAATCTTATGATGGAATACCTTACCAGACAGTACAACATGACCCCCAACAAGGCCCGTGAAGTCATCTACAACGCCTGCCGTAAAGGCTCAAACCGCCGCCCGGCATGTTATGTGACGAATGACGGACTTGCGAAAGCCGATTATGTCACGATGACCAGCCTGTACCGCAAACGCTGCCGTGCATTCCGTGTGGCATGCGAGTTTTTGCCGGAAGGGCGTCAGTTTTCAATTCCCTCTACATGCCCGTGGCTGCTGAGTTTCTGCTTCGAGGGCAGTGTATACTATGTCTGTGAGTTCGAGAAAGGCAAGGAACTCATCGTGGCGGATATGATTCGCAATGCTGGGATTCGGGAGGATATGATGTCCGTGACTTCCCGTATCGCTATCATGCGCCCCGGCGTAAACCGTGAACTCCTCAATGGATGCGGGATTCGGTTCTTCTGCGTGGTAGATGACGACTATAACCTCGAAGTCACGGAACAGGTCCCTGACCAGGAGGTATGGGATGGCGTTCCCATCGTTAAGTGATTATAAACGATATATCGAAGAAAACGGAACAAACAGGACTGCGATAACAGATACCTCAAAAACGACCCGGCAAACCCCTGCTGCTTATCAGGACAGTGCCGGATATGTGAAAAAGCGTATCGGTAAAGCAGCCGAGATTTTAAACGCTGTACCGGATGAATTGCCCTTGAATCGAGTCTCGGAAACGCCATTAAATGCCGCTTCCATTGAGCTGTTAAAGGCTGAGCGCTCGATTTTGAGGGCTTTTTCTGCGCCGGAAGACCCTGCACCATACCGAAAAACACCCGCAAAATCTGCCATTCCGGATGATTTCTGCGCGGTCTCTACTCCTGACCATGCCCTGATTTCTATTCGATTCAAGGCATTCTTACCGCCGTATCACTACGAGTGGTATAGCCGGAAATCAAAGGAAAAAGACGGGATAAATCAGTATTACCTCGATGCTGAATTTGACTTCCTTACTGAGGCTGCTATCAAGAAATTCATCCTCGAAAACGGACCTATTACAGTGCCGTCCGGACACTTGTATCTCATCTTTTTGCGCGGCATTGCACCGAATTCTCCTACCGTAATTGATAACAATAATGTCTACACCGGAGCCATCACGAACGCCGTCAGCAGGGCACTGTGGCATGGCGATGGATGGCAGCTGATGAGTTATCTGTACACCGCAAAATCCGACCAGAATGGTCCGTATCTTGATGTTATCCTATGTGAAAAATGCGACATCATGTACTGGCTCGAAGCGTAGCTGCGGCACAACATTTTCCGGGGGTATAAAATACAACATTTTCAGGGGCGTAAATTATCGCTCCTGAATTTGTTGTATTCGCTCCTCGATTTTCGGCGGGGTTATAAGGGTTTTCGCGCCCCGCCTGGTTCGTAATGCGGAATCTAAGGCACAAATCCAAGGTGACAAAATGACTAACGAGCAAAAACTCCTATCTTACCTCTACACCATTGACTCGATACAGCGGCGGCAGCTTGTGATTGCCCTGTCTGACATGCCGTATCAGAGCCTGACGCTTGCCGTGCGAAACGCCGTAAAGCACGGATATGTGGAAGTGTTCCGCAAGGATGAATCGAACCATATTCACATCTCACAGGACGGTGTCAAGTATATCCGTTCGGTAGCAAAAGACTCCCTCGACAGCGAGAAACGAGCCAATATGAAGCGCCGTTTTAAAGGCGAACAGGGCAGACGCTTGAACCGCGTTGAGACAACCTCGTGTATGTGCAGAGCGGCAGGAATCCCGCTTGCCAAAGAAGTGGGTATCAGTCTGTCCGAACTGTTGATTACAGATACGCAGGACTACGCAAGGTTCATGAACGACTACTTCTACGATAAAGGCTTGCTGTTCCTCTCGGACGAACTCTCTGCAACCATTAAGGCAACACATACAGTCGGTGAAGAATACACCACAGGACGAAGCCGTCTGGTTGGCATCATCATCAACTGCAAAGGCATCTTCTTCCTCTACTGCACTCTCGACAAGCTGATGCGCTGGATTGTCTCCTACGAACATCGCAGGGTTGATGCTATCACGAAAATCCTCAAAGACAGTGACGCCTCCAAACAGAATGCAGACTTCAATTATGTGTGCTCCCTGATGTATAAGAGCGTTATTATCGGCAAGACTTGCGCTATGATTCCAAAAATCATCACAGGCAACAAATACGGTAAAGCCGTAATGAATCCCGGCAAGAACGGCATTGCAGATAACCTGCTTACACTAACGAATCTCGAACAGGTCTATGCTCGTAACTATTTCGTGCCAACAAACACACTCGGCGTTGAACTCCTTTCCCGTACAGTCACGCTGACACGCGATGACCTTAACCAAATGATTGAAATGTGGCTCTCTGAAATGACGAACACCCATACTTGTGTGGATGCCCGCGAATACACGGAAGCTTACATTGACGATGACAACGAAAAGACACTCATCTTTCCAATCATTGAACTGGAAGAACTCGTCTACCAGAAAGCAGGCAGGGAAAAGTATCATATCGTCTGTGAACGCGGAACCCAAGATGGAATCAGCCGCACAATGGGAAATAAAGTCATCGATTTCAAAGACATGAATAACGAACCAATGCCCGCTCATAAATACGATGACGCTGGGATTCGGCGAGACGGCATCAATCCATTGACGCATTCGGGATACTGGGAGGAAGAGCCATGATAGCGATTCGCGTTTGCCCTATCTGCAAGAAAGTCTTCGAGGGCAGAGTCGGAGTTCCGAAAGTCTACTGTGATGAATGCACGATGCTTGAAGATTTTGCGGCTTCGGATGAGGCTAGGGAACAGTCATCTTGGTTTTTTGAGGATTCTGACGATTCAGAAAAAGAAGATTCAGGAATGCATGAGACAGAGCAAGAGAAATTACTCGACCCTCTAACAGACGAGTCCCGACTTCCCGCAGCACCCCGCCAAACGAAAGAGTCTCTTTTGTACCTCATTACCCCAAGAAAGAAATATTGACAGCAGCACCTAAACCATCCTTGCAACGCTTCCCGCCTCATCAACGAACCCCCTCAAACCCTATTTGTTTGTTACGATTCCATGAACATATAAGCAGCAAGGTTGAGAAACAAGCAAATTTATGGTATAATGCAAATGAAAATAAAGCGTAGCTGCGATGCGTAGCTGCAAAAAGCATACAGAAAATCATTGCACGAACCGTAGGCACGAGAAGGTATCGGAATGAAAAAGAGAATCTTAGTTCCGTATGTTGCGGCAACTCTCGCCATGGCGGCTTCCATTAGCGTAGCTGCCAGAGATGGAGCCGTAGTTGCGAGAAGTTACATGAATTACAATGACCAGAAGCCTAGCGTAGCTGCCGAGTACCGGTATCAAACCGTAGGCATTTCCTGGACAAACACTTATAAAATTGTCACGGCAGAGGAAGCAAGACAGATTCAAGATGGAATCGTGATTTTCGCATTTCCTCGCTGCCCTTATTGTCGCAATTTGATTACAGAGGTAACGGATGTTGCAGTAGCGGAAAACACCACAGTATATTATTGCCAAATTGACAAATATAGAGACAGATACGAGTATAATGAGAAAACCGGAAAGCCTCAGATGACTGTAGAAGCAGGAGAAGGATATACGGAACTGCTTTCGTGGCTTGACGAATACCTTGCCGACTATACGGTCACGGGTGAGGCAAAGAATAAAATCGAGGTAGGGGAGAAGAGAATCGGAGCTCCTACGATTATCCGGGTAAAGAACGGGGAACCGGTGGCAAAATGGCAGCTGGATTCGGTGGAAGACATCGAATACCCCGATAATAAATATGATGGCTGGGATACTGCGATAAAAGAAAAGGTCGAGGAATCCCTGTATGCTTTCTTTGAGGAGGTTTGAGCCATGGATAAATCCGAGATTATCGGTACACTTCTTTTTGTGAACTCGCAGTATTGGGTTTGTGCGATTATTGCGCGAATCGGCTTTGTGATTACCGGGATGTCTGAACTCATGACTCCGGTAACGGCGGTTCTGTATTTTGGGCTTCTGTACCTCCTTTTCCTTGTCGGAGCACTCCGCAAAGATGATGACGATGAGGACTAATAAGAGCACCTCAAAAGAACCGTAGGTGCTAAGAAACCGTAGGCAGATACTTCCCTGCGTAGCTGCCTTTTGCTTGTACCGTCGGACGACAGTGTCGTGGTTGCCGCTATTTTCAAGATAAGCGTAGCTGCGTAGCTGCCGTTCTTTTTTTGTTGTCAAAAGAGATAAAGAGGAGAAAATCATGGTTTACGAAGTCATCAGCCCCGAAGCACACGGAAACGGCACGATTGTCGGTATGCACACTGAATTCCCTTCCTGTATCGATTCTCTGGATACCCAGAAAGCAATGCTGGATGCTAAGAGCAAAATTGCCTTTATAGGCACAGACGAGGAATATGAGGCTGTGAAGGCGAAACTCAACGCAAAGGTGAAGGTGACTATCCAGAAACCGAAAGCGACCACGAAGAAATGAGAAATACTATGACACAGTACCAGAATGTATACGACGCGTTTATGCATTGCGATACCGATAAGCTGGCAGAAGAATTTGCTGCTTTGTATGACGAATCTAAGAAGGACGCCGAAAAGAGACTTGAAACGGCACAGAAGGTGATTCACGCGTCCTATGAGCGCATGAAGAATACGACTCTCGCAAGCAATGACGATGAAAGCATGGTTGTGGTTTGCAAAAGCTTCGATGATGCCGGAGATGATGTTGCCTGTGTGAAGGCTCAGGAAATCCGAGATTGGAAGGAAAAGCACGAGAAAGACTCTGACCCCATCAGCGATGAGGCACTGACCTTCATGAGTACGGATGAGATTTATAACGCGATTACCGCAGATAGGTTGCCTGAACGGTATGCGTTTGAGTTCTTACCTTGGGAAGAAATACTCAGCTGGAACCTGGCTGAGCCGAGTGTTGCCAGATATGGCCTTGAACATTGTCTTGCTGGTATCCTGTGGGAGATGACCTTCTTTGGCGTTGACCCTGCGGGAGTAGAGAAAGAAAGAGAGAAACTCGATGCAGCAATAGAAGAAGCCAAGCAGGCAAGTGCAGAGGGAAGAGTCTCGGGTAAGGCTTTCTCTTTTGAAGATTTCGCAAAAGAAGTCTTGGGGGATGAGTATACCGAAGACTGGTATCCGGAAGAAGAACAGGAACGGGACAAAAGAAACATGGCTATAGCCAGCTATAAGTACGGCGTAGAGTTCCGGCTTCTATTGGAGTACATCCTCTAAGGGGGTAATACCCTTCCGTTCTGAACAATGCTTTACAGGCTAGGTGCTGCACGGGCGGCGGATTGTCTGCCTGCTGAACTGCCGGGAGCGAGATGCCTATAAACGTATCCAGAGCGGAATTCCCCGCGTTCGGGGTCATGGTACTGCTTGCTTCAAGATGCTGCCGGGCCCCTTAACCAAACGAGAGGAGAGACAAGAGATGCTTCTGCATATATTCGGGGACACACATGGTCCCTTGGAAATCAACAAAATCAATCCGAAACGCTTTTTAGGTCGGGCACTCAACGACAACGATGCTATCGTCATCTGCGGTGATTTTGGGTTTCCGTTCCTGCCCACTGACTGTATTCCCGAAGATACTCTCAAGGAATCCGGTGCTGAGCGCTACTGTATCAAGGGTGCCCGCGCATACCGGCAAAACATCGACTGGCTCAAATCCTTCCCCTGCAATATCCTTTTCGTCGATGGAAACCACGATAACCACGAATTCTGGGCTAAACTTCCTACTGAATCCTGGAACGGCGGTCAAGTTCAGAGATTGCCGGACGCACCCAATGTCATCCATCTTATGCGCAGCGAATACTATACCATCGATGGCCTAACCGTCTGGTGCATGGGCGGCGCAGAATCCATCGATAAGGCAACCCGTACGCAAGGTGTTTCCTGGTGGTCGGAGGAAATCCCATCTCAGAAAGAGATGTGGCACGGCATGGATACGCTGGAAGAACACGGCTATGATGTCGATATCATCCTGACTCACACGATGCCAAAGATGCTGATGTCTGCCTATTTCGGAAATTCCTTCACCATGAGGGAAAATGACCCGACAAGTGTATACCTCGATGAAGTGTATCGGAGAACCAGGTTCCGGAAATGGTTTTGCGGGCACATGCACGAGGACATCGATAAACCCCTGTTCCGGCTGCAAGTGCTCTATGACAATGCAGTGAGCATCGATACGAAGAATCCCAGCTTTGAAAGTACAGAGCAAGAAGCAGGACACTGAGAGGAGGGGAAAGACCTTTGAGCATATTCATCGTCGGTGATGTACACGGGAACTATAAAAGCCTGACATCCAGTTTGGAAAAATCAGGCTGTGATGTGAATGCCGATACCATCATCTTCGTGGGCGATGTTGTGGACCGTGGCAAGGAAAATGCAAAGGTTGTGAATTTTATCGCCGCGCATAAAAGTGACATCCATCTGATTTGCGGCAACCACGAATACCAGCACAGACAACTCCTGAAATACTACCGTGCCCTTGCCAAGGCACCGGCAATTCGGAAGATGGCAGCAGGAATTTTTCGGAACTATGCTCCCGAAGGCAAAATCATTCGCGATAAATCCGAAATCGAACGACTCCGCTGCGATGAAGAAGAGCGCAGAAAAGAAATCGAGAAGCATCCCAAGACCTTCGAGGAATGGCAGAAACAGTTCTTGATTTATACCCTTGCATGGGAAGACGATTCCCTCTGGCAAATCGTGCTCTATCTGCTCGATGAGATGTGCGGACCTCCCTATGATGCCCAGCATACCATTTATGAGTATTTGTCCGGCACAAATCAGACGAGAACGAACTTCGAGCAGGTATTCGAGAACCAGACTCAGGAACTTAACATTAAGCCGGGCCCGGGCGTGCATCGGTATGAACAAGTAGTAGTCTCGCATAACAATCCATTCGGCGGTCCATACAGCTACGACAGCCAGGAAATGCTGACAGGGCATAGAAACATCCTGTATATCTTCGGGCATATATCCCACGAGACTATGACCCGCAATGACCGGAAAGAATCCGGCTGCACCTTCCTCGACATCGACACCTCTCCGAAATCCGTCACGGTCATCGCACTTGACGACTACCTCGAAAACTAAGCAACGCGCTACAATGGCTCATACAGCCGCTGTGGCGCGTTTTTCTTTTTAGACGATAACTTTATCGGATACGCTTTGACGCCCTCAAAAGCGGGCGGATTTGCCGCCAATCCTGCGATGCTGACGCGATGCGGTGTACTCAATACAACCATGATTCTGAATGCGCCGCAAATAACGCACAAGACAAGATACACAAAGACCCTTGGCAGAACCTCTACCAACCACGAGGAGACGCCGCGAGAGACCATGACGGCAACCGCAATGCAAGCCATGTGTACTAACCGGTAGCCGTCATACAAGACTACAGAATCCCGCTACACACCGGACCACCCCGGGCAACACCGGACGAAACCAACCAAAAACCAAACCTCCCCATCGCCGCCAACTGACCCGGGAAACGCATAAACCCGCCTGTAATGTATGTCCAGAACGGAAAAAACCACCCGGAAGCAGAATCGTGCCCCGGAATAGCACTAACCTTAAAAGCAAATCAGCGTATAGGCATCATCAGCCTGTACGCTTTCTTTTTTTGCCCGATATCTCCTCGTTCAAGGCAAGACACAAAGCGCGATATGCGCAAACAATCCATATAGCGTTTCAACCGGAATTGTGATAGACTAAGGACAGAAACAGAAATCAGCCGGAGGTGCTTTGGATGGATGAGAATATCCTGTTCAGCTACGAACTCAAAGATGCATGGTTCTTGCCGATTGCAGGCGTTGAGGTCTACAAAAGCGGCGAAGTCCGATGCATGGCAGGCGACAAAGACGCAACGAGTATCCTTGATGCACAGGCTTTTTCTGAAATTGAGAATGTCATCGGGAGTCATCCTGAACTGTTCGAGTACGAGTCTCCGGATATTGCTACGCCTACGATTCATGACGGAGTCAGCAACATCTTCTGCTTTGGCGCAGAGGATGGCAGAAGCACTGAGCTTGTCACGCTCAATATCTGGACACTGCGAGAAGAAGAATACGGCGACATCGGTACATACACTGCCTATGAGAAGGGAATGCGCCTTCTGCAGGTTTTCGATACGATAGCCGGAATACTGGCCCGGAGCGGCGTACCATCCGAATGCCTCGCGCTTAGATAAAGCAGAGGCTGCAACACCACAAAGGAAGCACCATGGATAAGACATTCAAGAAATTCCTGCGCAGCGACATTGACCTGTCCTCGATTGGCATAGAGCGCCGCAAAGACAATGCGTCATATTTCTGTACACCGAAAGGAGCATCCATCTTCGGCTGGGCAGGCGTGGACGGTATCCACTATTGCTTTGTGCGCGGATTCGCCGGTATGGTTTTCGCCGTAAGCCCCATGAATTCGGCACCGGACTTTGTTCACCCGATAGCAAGAGACTTTGCGGATTTCCTGCGTTTGCTTCTTGCCTGCGGGGATGCGGCAGCATTAGAACAGGCTTGGATGTGGGATGAGGCGCAGTTCGATGCCTTCCTGCAAGAGAATCCTCCAACACGGGAACAGAAGGCTGTACTAGAGAAGATTGTGGAACAGTTCTCCTTGTCACCGCTGGAACATCCGTGGAAATACATCAAGGACCTGCAAGCATCGTTCGACTATGCCAAAATCAAGTATACCGACGACTACTATGACTTGACGTTGAACCCCGATGCACCTCCGTTACCGCCCGACTGGAAGGTGTATTTCGATGGAAATTTTTGGGGATATTCAGGGCGCGACCATGCCGGAACAGAAATCAAAGTCGATAAGCAATTCGATTGGGCCGGACATCACTGGGTCATTCCGTCCCTGTATGTTTGCAGCAAAGGCTTAGTATTGGATTTCTGTATGCAGGCAGAGGCGGAGGATATCCGAGCCTTTATTGACAAATGGCATCTGAACGCTGACAACGATTCGTGCGAGAATTTTACTCGCGAAGAACAGATGCAGATGGAACTCGATAATCCGCTCTCCTTGGATTTTGAGCCGAGCTTTGTCATGAACGGGAAAGCCATGCAGACTTCTCATGGCTCTTCGATATCCTATAACCCATATCTTCCGGAAGGGATAACGATTGAGCCTGAAGCTAAGGCGGCGATAGACCACTATGGTTTAGATACATCCTATGGCTGGACTATTACAAGAGAGGCATACCCGTGGAAAGGGAAGAGGCGTCCTTCTTATATAAAGGCTCTATCGCTCACTATGGAGAAAAGACCCTATATATTGGCTGGTCCGCACTTCAAAGTAAATGGTTCTGGGGATACTGTATATACCTTTACGCATCCACTTACCGGGATACAGTATACTCTATCCGTTCTGGGCATTGAGCAGCAGACGATACCCAACAGCGGCACGGACACTGGGCGCTGGATTTATCCCTCCCATTATTTAGCCATGCGGTATACGCTTTCCCCGGAACCGGATACGGAGATTGCAGTCCGGGACTGCGTGCAGAGCGAGAGACCTCGGGAAATCGACTCATGCTCCAGTCAGTATTATCCGGAAGCTACGAACAGTGTCATCGCCATCATCGGTGGGGCGGATGGACCGACAACAATCACCATAGGCGTCCCGGACCAGAAGAACGTCCATGTTGCCTGCTCCGCCTTGCACTTTGAGCCGCTACACGAAGACATTGAGTGGCGCATCGAGTTCGGCGTGAATGAGCCCCTAAAGGAGACCTTCCAGCTCGTCTGACGCAAGCTCATCTTGGCACTTACCTTCATTTTCGTCCGGCACCTTGCCCAAATACCATCAACCCACACATTTCCCATCCCGGAAAGGAGTCCTCACCATGAATAGTATCTTCCACCGCGTCAGTATCCGCAAATTTCAGGATAAGCCCGTTGAACCTGAGAAAATCGAGACCCTTCTTCGCGCCGCTATGGCAGCACCCTCGGCGAGAAACCAGCAGCCGTGGGAATTTTATGTTGTGACCAATAAAGACCTGATTCAGAAACTGTCCACGGTCAGCCCCTACGCTGGCTGCGCCAAAGATGCCCCAGTGCTTATCGTTTCCGCCTACCGCGAGGATGCTATCAGCCCGGCATATGCGCAAATCGACCTTAGTATAGCAAACGAGAATATCTGGCTGGAATCGGACGCCTTGGGTCTTGGCGGTGTCTGGCTCGGCATTGCTCCCGTTGAAGAACGAATGAAAGCTGTTGAGGAAGTGCTCCAACTCCCCGCTGAGCATCACGCCTTTGCCATCTTCGCCCTAGGCTATCCGGCAGAGAACAAACCGCAGCAGGACCGGTATGATGTCAGCCGCATCCACTATGTTAAGTAATTCACAGATTCTTTAAAAGAAGTTTCTAGTTCGTTCAAAACCCTTTTGAATTCTACACACAAGTCCACAGTATAATAAGCCTTGTAATCAAGAAGCAAACACGGATAAACATCCTGAAGCTTTTCCACTGCGCCTTAGACCATGCCAGAGCAATCGCTCGGTCAAGGCCAGACAACAAACAAGGCTAAAACGCCATTACATATAAAAACAATGCTGTACCTTTCGGATTCGGAGGGTACAGCATTTCTTTTTGTCACAAATTGTCGTATAATAAGGCTATATTCCAGATGTGGCAAAACAAGACCAAACACAGGCAGCAGACGGGTGAAAGGGAAGGAAAACGAAATGTTCAGAGAGATTCGCAGAAAGAACAGAGAAATCGACAGCGACAGCGCAAAACAGCTGTTGCAGTCTAGTCGGCGGGGCGTGCTTGCCGTGAATGGCGATGACGGTTATCCGTATGCCATACCCATTAACTATCTTTACGATGACGAAGCGCAGAGGATTTATTTCCACGGCGCAAAGATAGGGCATAAAGTCGATGCCTTGCGTGCCTGCGATAAGGTATGCTTCACCGTATACGGCAATGAGACCATCAGAACGGATGCCTGGGCTCCGTTCATGCAGAGCGTTGTCGTGTTTGGCAGATGCCATCTGATGGAGGCAGGCTCGGAGGCGTCACAGAGGCTTAAACAGCTTGCCATGAAATACTATCCCAGCGAGCAGCTTGTCGATGAGGAAATTGCGCAGTCGGGTAAGGTAGTGCAGGTCTTCGAAATCGAAATCGAGCATATGAGCGGGAAAGAAGTAGAAGAGCGCTGATTCTCGTGCATGCCTGTCATTAAGCAGGGCTACAATTTTGCTATCGCTAAATGATAGCAGCGTAATTTACGGCAGAACGAATTGCATCCACGGAGGAAACCACCCATGAAAATCAAGAACAAAACCAGATTCAGAGTGCTTTGCACCTTGTATGTCATCGGCTATCTGTTCTTTTGCATCTTCGGCGGCATGAACTCCGGCATGATGATATCAGACAGCCCGGCCCTTGAATTTGCGGCTATCTATTACGGATTGCCTGTCGGGGTACGGAATCTGTCGGTATCCATGCTCGTGTGGATTATCCTCTCGTTCTTCCTCGTCCTTGCTATTCTCTGGCAGACCGACTTGTCAAAACAAAAGCTGAACCGAACAGCACTACTGTGCTTGGGTGGAAATATGCTGCTCACCTGCCTGTCGAGAGATATCGTCGAGTGGCTGGTCAGCGGTGTTGCCGAAGGACTGTTCACAATGCTGGTCATCCTGGCCTCAATTCTGGTCATGGTCGGCGGCGGTATCGGGATGGCCTATCTTGTGCAGAAGAAGAACGGGGCCTTGGATACCTACGAGGCGTTCTCTGATATCATGACAGAGGAAGAATTTGAGAAATGGCAGAGAAGAAAGAACAGGCGGTCCTGAGATACTTCCGACTCACCAGTAACTGAAAATTACGCGATTTTCTGTAACTCCACCTGAATTCTCCAAACAGGGGATAGTGTTTCTGTCCCTGAATGGTATACTTATACCAGAAACAGCACAAGGAGGAGATGGTATGGACTAGCAGACAACAGAAAAATTTATTGCTCGCAAAAGAAAAGAGAAGAACCTGACGCAGGAACAGCTGGCAGAAAAGCTTGACATGTCCAATAAGACGATTTCCAAGTGGGAGAATGGCAAGTGTATGCCGGACTATGCTGTCGTCAAAAGCCTGTGTCAGGGACTGGAAATTACCGTAGCAGAGCTCATGGATGGCGAAGAAACCGAAGAGAAAAGCATCCGAACATACGACGATGACAAAATCATGGATTTGCTGAAACGCACGCAGGAACTCGAACAGCAGAAGAACATCCTGTACGGTGTCTTACTGCTCATAATTGGAATTGCCTTGCAGGCGCTGTCTCATACCATTGGCGGGTCGGATGTGAGGAATTTCTTTTCGGGACTTCTTCTGGGTGTTTCCGTTGCAGAAATGCTGGTCGGTATTTATGTGGCCGGAAAAACATGATGAACAGCTGACAACGGTTCGCAGAACGAAAGCCGTATCACTGATTTTAGACTTATAAGCAAAGGCATTTTGAATGATAACCTACAAAGACATAAGTATAAACGAGGAATTGTGCTCTGTTCGAAAGGATGACCGCCTCGTTCATCTGACAAAAACTCAATATCGGCTGTTTCTGATATTGCTCGAACATGCCGGACAAATCTGTACCCGAGAATACTTGCTTTCGTCTGTTTGGTATATTAAGACACCGCTCCTGACGCGCAGAGTCGATGCGTATATCACACTGCTGCGCAAGAAGCTAGGTTTGGGCAAAAACGAATTGAAATGCGTAATGGGGCACGGATATGTTCTTGCCGAAGACGGCAGCGCAAGCACCCCCGATACACAAGAATAAAACAGCAGGAGGAACCTACATGAACATCACCGTGTACTTAGGCGCGAACGAAGGCAACGACCCCCGCCTGCGGAAATCCGTGGAAGAGCTCGGCACATGGATTGGCAGCAGCGGGAACGCGCTTGTCTATGGCGGCTCGAAATCCGGACTCATGGGCGCAATCGCAGATAGTGTCTTGCAGGCCGGCGGCGAAGTAACGGGCATTGAACCGCAGTTCTTTATTGTGAATGAGTTGCAACACGATGGCTTGACCCGGCTCATCGTGACCAAGGACATGTCAGAGCGGAAAACCAAGATGATTGAGCTCGGCGATGCATTTATTGCTTTCCCCGGTGGGACAGGTACACTAGAGGAAATCGCAGAGGTCATGTCAAAAGTGTCCCTGAAACACTTAGATGCGCCGTGTATCCTTTATAACCTGAACGGCTACTACGATGATTTAAAAGCGCTGCTGGCAAAGATGATTGACAAGGGCCTTTCCTCGAAAGAAAGGCAGGAAGGAATCTATTTCGCCAAGAACCTTGATGAGATAAAGCAAATCCTGAACGAAGAATAAGGAGAAGGACTATGATATTCGGCTTGTTTGACCAGTTGTTCCCACTCATGTTTACCGTTATCTTCCTTATCGTCATCGGCACATTCATTTACACTGCCGTTACGGGACTTACCACATGGCATAAGAACAACCAATCCCCGAGATTGACTGTACCAGCCAAGGTTGTAGCTAAGCGGCAGAATACAACTCATCACAGCCATCCGGCGGCGGGCGATGCCTCCGGCGCTCATGGGTTCCATAGCACAACGAGCACTTCTTACTATGTCACATTCGAGGTTGAGAGCGGCGACCGCATGGAGTTCGCTGTGCGAGGTCAGGACTACGGTATGCTCGTGGAAGGCGATACGGGAAGGCTGAGCTTTCAGGGAACAAGGTTTCTGGACTTTGAGAGAGATATCGGGAACGGTTTCTGAGCGCAGAGGAGGATGAGACCTTGAATCTCAAAGAAGGAGCAGGAAAACTCAAATCCGATGTTCCGGCATTGGCGATGGCGCTAAAGGATGCAGGGACACCTACTGCTGCCAAGACACTGGCAGGTATCACCGTTGCGTATGCTTTGTCTCCTATAGACTTGATTCTGGACTTTGTTCCGGTTCTCGGTTACTTAGACGATGTGGTGCTCTAGCCTTGCTCGTTGCTGCTACCGTGAAGCTTGTCCATGTACTGCTATTAGAAGAAGGCAGAAGGTATGTGGGAGAACGGAAAGCCAAAGCGATGGTATTATGCAATCCCTGTTGTTTGTATATGGGCAGTAGTCATGGTATGTGTAGCTAATATACTATTGGGATAATAGGGTTGAGGAATATGCTCCTGTATCGTATGTACAGATAAAGAGACTACCGTCGTCAGCAGCACATTTATTTTTTGTAGTATAATAGATTAACAAATCGGAAGTTATAAAGGAGGAACACTATGGGATTATTTGGTAAAAGCAAAAAAGAGCGAGAAAAAGAGTATATGA